>Ga0131853_10008314_pt1 | contig 18905 bp, 9 predicted proteins | sample TergutLab28metaG_FD_92764 | JGI IMG/M metagenome (GOLD analysis project Ga0131853, IMG submission 92764) | Labiotermes labralis P1 segment gut microbial communities from Petit-Saut dam, French Guiana - Lab288 P1 (version 2) (version 2) | ecosystem: Host-associated > Arthropoda: Insects >...
CTTCCCCCTAAAACCCCCCCCCCCCCCCCCCCCCCCAAGAACTTCGCAGTTCCACTCGCCATCTTAGCACATCAAAGCAATAGCTGCGACTTCTTTTGAGATGTTACACTTCCTCAAGCACCAAAATCGCAAAATGTAAAGAAACTGGAAACTGGTTCATTGACAGACAGCCGTACACTGAAACGTCACACAGAGCAGTGTAACTAAAATGTGCCTGTGGCTGTTAGTTCCCAGCTTCTCACTGCGGTTGATCAAATTAAGTCCTAAATGCTTTCTTGTGGCGGACAAAGTGGCATTTGGCATATTCTTCTATGAGTACTACGATATTTCCCTGTAAGTACCATTAAACTAATGCTGTGCAGTGAGGAAAAATTCTGAGAATTCTCGTCCCAGTGGTCGAGAGGGTTTAAGTTGAAGGAAGTAGAATGAATATAAAAAGTAGTGGGGGCTAGGTAGTAAAAGTCACTCTATTTACTGCAAACATAAAAAATTCAAAGACTCAGAAGGTTCCCCAGGCAGTGCGCGCTCGTCCTTCTGGTAACGAAGAGTTGCAAATAAGGTACAGCGTGAAACGACAAACGTGAGGTGATGGGATGTGAGGCTTCCGAATTTGCAGAAGATGGAAGAAGCTGATCAGTAAGTGTTTTTTAGACTGAATTTTGATTCCGTATAGGGAAGGCTGATATATGTAATATTTCGATAGCAAGGACAGGACTAAATCTGGCGTTAGCCGGAATAGCACAGACGGTACAGCGGCTCGCTACGGGCTGGACGGCCCGGGGATCGAACCCCGGTGGGGGGCGAGATTTGCCACACCCCTCCAGACTGGCCCTTGGGCCCATCCAGCCTCCTATACAGTGGATATTGGGTCTCTTTCACGTGGGTAAAGCGGCCGGGGAGTTACGCTGACCACCCACCCCCATCAAGAGCTGAGGTTAAAGAAAAAACAGAGCTATACTTCTACTCCCCTCTGGGCATAGCATGTTCTAGGGCGAACTTAACTAAATTTGTGCGGTAATTTTTACGTTGATGCTGGAAGGGCTCCATGAAATGCATGCAGTGCTCTGTCGAAGATGGGTGCATACTAAGAGCTTGTTTTAAGATCAGGAAAATTATAGAAAAACTTTATGAAGTTAGCGTCAAGTTCAGCTGCATAATACACAAGTTCAGTGCTGCCTCAAAGAAAACGCGCGCCGATGGGACTATAGATACCAACCGCTCAATGTTATGTAAGTGAATTACCGATTTGCTGTATATTCTGAGAATTATAAGAAATCGAAAGACGCGTTCTGTAGCAAACTGAAGAGCTTATTGTTAAAGCCGACGGTAAATCAGTGCTTATAAGATTTCCAAGTTTTTGTGTATGATATGAATTGCAATGTGGGCTACAATAATGTATTGTTATACCCTGAAGCCTGTAGGTACACTGGAAGCAAAGTAAAAGTTCACTGCAGGTCTGTATCTCAGTTCTGGAACAGACATCACACCTTCTATGTGTATACACAACGGAGAGGAACCACAGCTCAAACCACAGAAGAAAAACGGCTTACGATGCCAGCACTGCACAACAGCTGGGCAGGAACGGTAAAACATGCCTTGAAAGTGATCGCATTTTAGGGTTCAAATACCATAGCAGTTTGATTGAAAATAATGTGTTTATTATATGTGACAATGACTCATCATTAATTGCCACCATAACAAAAAATTTCAGGCATTTTCCAATCCAGTACTACCATCTGCTATGTACAACATACCGACTTCTTATTTTCAAACACCCATCTAATGAAACTCTCCTAACTTCGTAACTCCAAAGAGAAGAGTCCTCCTCCAAAAGTGACAGACCATCAGCAATGAATAATCCCCCCCCCCCTACATGGAACCCGCAGACTCATTGCCGTGTTCATAATACCTGCCACTTGCCCTTGCTTTGGGCCATATGAATTCAGTCCACTCTCTCCCATCCTATGCATCTGACGTCCATTCAATTCAATCCTCTCATCTGCGCCTAGGTCTTCCTAAGGGTCTCCTCCTTTCAGATTTCCCCACCAAAATCCTGCAAGCATTTATCTTTTCCCCACAGTGCTTTTTGTCTCACTCATCTCATTCTTCTTAATTTCAAAGCCCGATAATATTTAGTAATAAATGCAAATCATGAAGGTACTCATTATGCAATTTTCTCCAGTCTCCTATTACATCCTCATTCTTACGTCCACACATCTCCCTTAACACCCTATTCTGAAATAGCCTCAGCCTATGTTCGTGCCTTAATGCGACAGGCCAAGTTTCAAACTCAAGCAAAACAAAAGATGATATTATAGTTCTGTAAATTTGGATTTTATATTTTTGGACAGCAAACGGGAATACAAAAGACTCTGGATGGAATGGTAGCTGGCATTCCTTCAGTTTAATCTGCTGTTAATTTCTTCAAAAATGCAATTTTTTGACACGTTAAATTTGCCCCAGATATTTGAACTTTCAACTTTACCTCTATGTTGTGGTTTTGTCCTGCATTCTGCTCACGTGACATGAACATAAACTTTGCTTTCTCAACATCGAATCGTGCTTCTAAACCAAGGTCCTTACTATCGACCAATAAAGCTCCGTGTTTTCCTTCTAGTATGCATGTTTTCGCATAATAAATTCACGTAATCAGCACAAATCAGAAGCTAATGTGACCCATTCAATTTCAATCCCCCTTCATAAACACATTTCTCTACTAATGGGACAGTATCATAAATAAACTGCGCTGTCCTATACTGCAAACTGTTCCTGTTATTTGCACGACAGGCGTTCGCACACACGCTACGTGTAAACTGACTAAACTCAGGAGCATAAAGTTATAGCAGGGAGCAGAATAAAAATATGTGTTGTTTGTAACACAACATTTGTTACATGCTTGAAAGCTGTTAATAAGCAGCTAATTTACTGTATATTCCAGACGGTGCGCACAGTGTGTATGAAAAACAGACCTCAACCTCCTGGAACCCTAAGGGCCTGTCCAGGCCTGTAATGGGATTGCTTTAGCTTTGCCAAGGACTTCTATACTGCAGTCTTCTGAATCACAAAATCCTAGGGTGGGAAACACGTCTATCCTCCCACAGTTAAAGTTCTTACAACATGTTAGTGTTCCTAACAGCGATCTGAATGAATAACCTATAATAAAAAAAAAACCCTAAATATACAAAACTAACCCTTGTTATCACAAGGTTCGTCATCCCCGTTTTGTTCAATAAACTAACTAGAGTGGAGTGTATGTGCTTGTCCAACACAATTTTATTTGATGGTAGAGGTGTATCTAGTATTTACTACATAAGGTACAACTACATGTTTCGGCGCTTGACAATAGCAATCTTCAGGTTGTACATAAAATACTTAGTAAGCAGTTATACAAGACTTATTATGGACTGTATACAGTGGGGAGGTAGGAGGTGAGGTGGGCAAGAGATCTCGTATGTCATGGAGGTTAGGAGGTGTAGGTACTTGGGGGGACTCAGCCATTATAAGTATGTCTAAGTTAATAACAGTTAGGTCTATGGTATCATATTATGTGTGTTGTAGAAATTATATGTAACTTAGACATATATATAATAACAGAAACCCCATGTACGCACACCTCCCAACCTCCATGACACATACGAAATCTCGTGCCCACCTCACCTCCTACCTCCCCACTGTATACAGCCCATAATAAGTCTCGTATAACTGCTTACTAAGTATTCATATATACAACCTGCAGATGGTTATTGTCACGCGCCAAAACATATGTTGTACCTTATGTAGTAAATACTAGATATATCTACCATCAAATAAAGTTGTGTTAGACAAGTACATACACTCCACTATTGTTAACTCTTGTTTTTTTAACACAACATATGAGAGCAAGTTGTTATTAGTATGCGCAGAAAGGGTCAGCAAAATATTTATGGCGTACATCCGTGCAGGCGCAAGACAGGGATTATCACGTTATTAACCCTTTCGTCCCATCGGCCATTTTGTCAATAAACCGTATTCCCAACACACGAAAAACAGTTTCTCTTTGTCCACGGAACAAACCATTCCAATTTAGCACATTCATTATTATACAAATCATTAATGCGGGGTATTTGCAAGGGGATACTCAATGGCGCAGTTGCTTAGGGCACTGCGCTACGAGCCGGAAAGTCGCGGGTTCGGTTCACGATGGCGTCAATGGGAATTTTCATTTACTTAATACTACCGGCCGCACTACGTCCCTGGGGTGAACTCAGCTTTCAACCGAAGTGAGCACCAGGGATGACTTCTAGGGGTGAAGTCGGCCGGTGAGAAGGGCTGAAAGTCTTACCACCTTCATGTGCCGACTGTCCTGAAATCTGGGAGCCTCAACCTTCTGGAACCCTCAGTGTCTCTCCTGGCCTGTAATGGGATTGCTTTTCCTTTTCATGTTTTCAACACCTCGCGCCACACCCAGCGTCCCGGAAACACCATAGACTAAATGCATTACCGTTTGTTAACATCGTTAGTGTACTTAATTCAGTATCGTTGTGTAACAACAGCGGCAGCTCAGTCCGTACTGTGACTGCAAGACCGAGGAATACGAGTTCCATACCCGGCAGGAGTAAGATATTTATTCCTTCTCCAGAGCGTCCGCACCAGCTGAGCTATCAAACCGACGTACTAATCAATGGGTATCAAGGGCTATTTTCCCGGAGGTAATGCGGCCGGGGCGTGAAGGCTATCACCCGAATCTAGTGTGGAGGTTAAGAATTCGTGCATCTAAACCCCCTCATAAGATTTCGTGACATTTGAGCTTAATTAAGCACAGGCAGAAGTCTGCTTTTCTTTAGCGCTGTCTTGGAATTTAACGTTTCCGGCATTACGTACTTTGACGAAGTTTCCACACGCGTAAGAAAACTGTTTCTTGAACAGATGTTACGCTTCAAATTCCACAGTGACACTGACACTGACTTGCCGATTTCAATGAACATATTCCTAATATTCTGATATTCTTCAACCGTTTAAAGCTCTGCATACGTACCTGGTATAATACAGAATTGAGTTCCGTGTCATATAAATCACACTGTCTTTATTACAAAATACATCGTTAATTCTGTTCCCAAAAATAACCGCTTATAGCGTCTTTTTTCCCCGTCTGAATCGTACACGTGCGTATTGTGTACATGTCCTCAGGGAACGCGATTCTTTAAACACAATTAAGGACGAGAAGAAACAAATCAATCTTCTAGAAGCGCTTAAACCCTGTAATCGTGTTGGTAGCATGTTTACAAGGCTCCGTCAATTTATTTTAAATTTCCTTGCAACTCCACGCTCAAGTGGATTTCGTCTGACGGAACTAACGAGGTGACGCAAATAATTCTGCGGATTGATCGGGAATCACTAACCTCTTCACCTGACTGGCCGTACAACAAAGTCACCTGCCGGAGGGGTGACACAGCCACTGAATTTTATGTTTCACAAGCTACAGGCAAAAGGGAACATCAAATGGTGATGTTCCGTGAACCATGCCACAGTATAATCCAACAGCGGATTGAGTATCGAGCACAGAAGCAAACTTGCATTCTGAAAAGTCCTGCCCTCCGCCACTGTATGCTATAGACGAAGTAGCTTACAAGCATGTATTGCAATATCCTTTATAACAGTTTAAAACTAAGTGGTTACTATACGTACCGATGGCCTGGACATTTAAAATCCTCTGCACATTGTTCACACACGGTGTATTAATGTGTTCCGTATGGTTTCACAGTAATTTCATGAACGATATTATCCGACTGGTCTTTGTAATAGACACCCTGTGTATTCACTGTGAAATGTTAAATTAATTTCTATACGGTATGAAACAAATCGGCAGTCCACAGGGTTAAATACGGGTCAGTCTGTCAACAATTAATTTTTGGATAACTGAAAATATGTTAACAACATAATTTTTTTTCGCACCCGTCGATATCGGCCCTAGGGCTAACCCAGCTTCCTATGCAATGGGTATCGGGTCATTCTCAGGTGTAAAGCGGCCGGGGCGTAGCGTTGACCAGCCAACCTAATGTGGCGCCGATCTATCTCCACTCCCTCCGTGTACCTTCAAGGCGAGTCATACGGTGAACATAACTTTCCGTACCATTACATGAAATTTTATTCTGACCTATTTAGGTATTCACGATTCACTTAACGGCGCCGTCTGGTGCTCACTGTAGTGTCGAATGGCAGGATTATTAACGAATAATGAACTGGGGGTGGTGTGAAAGAAATAGTCTCGGGTTGATTTCTGGTACTACGATGACATTGTGGGCTGGGTAGCTCAGTCGGTATAGCGACTGCCTACGGGCTGGACGGTCCGAGATCGAATCCCGGTGGGGATGAGATTTTACGCCCGTCCAGACCGGCCCTGGGGCCCACCCAGCCTCCTGTGAAATGGGTACCGGGTCTTTCCCGGGGGTAAAGTGCGGCCGAGGCGTGCTGCTGACCACTCACCCCCTTCTAGTGTCGTGGTCATGGAAGAAGTAGAGCTATACCTCGACCCACACTCTGGGCCACACCGGGCCTGTAACGGGATCACCTTACCTTTAACTTTACGATGACATTTGCCCAAACGGACTGAAGAAAACGATCTGCCGTCCCTCGGTCCGTATTTGAATCCGAGAACCCCAAGACTGAGAAATCCCGTAATACGTGACGTTGTACCCCAAAAAATTATGTTCACATTTGTTTCAGACAAGCGACTGAACAGGTGCGAGCACTCTCCATAAATTTCTTCCCTGACATAATAACTATGGTGCAATGTTTTCTTCCAAGTAAGGACACAAATCTTGAGTATATCTGACCCTTCTGTAACACATATCTATGAGCTTCTTAAAACTGCAGCAATGGTACATGAACGGACTGCCGCTAGGGTTCGAGTAATTGATCGCCGGAATCCTAGGTAGAAGGAAGTATACATCAAACGGGTCGTGCAAGCGGCCAAGTCGATCAAGATATCCCGTGGTTTCTCCACTGTTTCAGTGCAAATGCTAAGTTTGCTACCAACTCAGCCAAGATCCACGTTCCACTGCATGCTTCCCACGCATCCCTCCCAACATTAGCTACAAAATTTCTGGTCAAAAGCAGCCCTCCCAAAGCTACCAAAATTTCATCATTCAGCCCTACAAATATAAAATTCAGCCCAAGTGCTCAAATTCTTTCCTCTGACTAAAACTGTCCACTTCCCACCCCTCTCTGCAGCCAACCAGTACCAGAAGGACGGATAGGCACCTCCTGAAAATCTTCAGAACAGAAATTTTGTTTACCGACCTTAATAAAAATAGTATGTCACTACAACCACAACACATTATTTCTTTACATTCAACATTCTTTCTCAGTCTATATCAATGGTTTCCTCAGTCCATCCAGGATAATACCAATTCATTATTCACTTATCGTCCTACAATTCGAGTCATCGCGTAAGCTGCTTATTGAACCGTCAAATAAAACACAAACAGGTAACAAAATACAACTGCAGGGAGTAAAAATATTCCAACTTAGATAAATATTAATATTCGACAGGTCTTTATGCAACCCTTTAAAACAAGCCAATTCACCCCCGGTACTTGAGCGTCAGAATTTCCAGTACATCTATGTTTTAAGTTTTCCTAACGTGACAAACTGTAAGTGTTCGTAATACGCCTTCATATGAAATACAATATTCCTATCTCTAACTGTTCCTTGGTTACTGCTGCGTAACTGAAAGCTAAATTGAAACTGTCACACGGCCGTCACGTTTTATGTCCAGCGAGAATTAAAACATCCTGTTTTAAAGTGGCTACTTTTGCACCTAACCCACAAAATCGTGCATTTGCTACACGTTATTACTAACTCTAGAACATTAAGAAGTATCGTATAGGGTTAAGGTGGCGACCAACGCAGTTTTATGTCAAACCCCGTCAAAAAAGGGTATTGGGGGGGGGGGGGATAAGTGGATGGACGGTTGGAAAAGGGACACACGAGCACACATTAAGTATGATTAGTGCGTAACTGATTCCTACAGACCTACATTTCTGGGGCCCAGGAAATTTCGAAAGTCAAAAAATTATTTTCCCACAAAATTAAATTATATTGGTATAATACTGCGTAAAGTGGTAGGTTTGTTTCTTCGTTTGTTTGTTTAATTCTCTTGCGAAAAAACGATCTGCCAGGTGCATGGGTCATTTAATGTCCGTGACAGAAGTACAGTTGTGGAAAGACTTAATAGCAAGCTAACGCAGTCCATCTTGACACAACATACCAGCAGTGTCCCAGAGGGTCTCACCCAAACAGCATCTCTCTCTTTAAATATAACAACCCCAGGCACAAGACTGGAATCCACTACTTGACGAGTACAAAGTGATTTTGCTAGACATAGCACCGAGAAAGTCGGCGTACTTCCACAACAAACTGTGGTACGTATATACACTCTGCGATAGTACATTTGGTGAAATTAAACGTCTTTGTTCTCACACAAATCTGCTCTTTGATTAAAAGGGGACAAGTTAAAAATTAAGCATCATGTGTTTAAATTTCAGCACATAAATTACTAAAGGTTCCTTCAATACCAGTCCTTTGTCCACACCTGCGTCGCTTCCGTTTTTGCTGTGGGCTGGTGTGTCTTGCTTAAAACAGTAACGCACTGCCAAACTGTAATGACACAACCCACCTTGCAGTTCCATACTCACGACTTCGCGCTTCCAGTTTTAGGAACGTAACAATAAGTACCTCGTCCGAAATAATAAGCCTATGACCTTTACAAGCCAGGAAGTACGAAAATAAAGAGAACACACAGGTGACTGTGCTCTCTGTCATATCGTACAACCGTTACCACATAAAGGTAAAAGGGTAACGGCTACCCTACAACATGCCGAGCAGGCTCAGCCCAAAGCGTAGCAGAGTTACAGCTATACTCTTCTTCAACCCCGGCGCTAGATTGGGGTGGATGATACCGCCACACACCGGCCGCTTTATCCCGAGAAAGAACGCGGTGGTGAGTGGCTGGGTATCGGGTGGGTTTGTATGGGTGCGGAACATATCGCCCACACTCGGGTTCGAATCCCGGACCGTCCAGCTCGAAGCGAGACGCTATAAATACTGCACTATATCGACCGAGAGTGAAGGAGTGCGGGTCGTTAAGAATAGTTTCCATATCCGTTGAGGAGGGCTCCCAACCAACCGATGGATCCCCATCCAAACAACGTTCAATGCACCCGCCGGAACCACTGACCACCGTGGCCTTGACCTCTACGGCCGACCTCGGTCTACGGCCATAGCGCCTTCCTCATGGGAACGAACACCTGGAAGTCACACGCCGCAGGGTGCGAGCTGCAACACTTTCCGTTGCACATATCGCAGCGACTCCTGTACAGTGCGGGCCAAATGAGAGCGGGAGCTGTCGCTGAACACAATGGCACTCCTTGTGAGCAAGGTGGTATGAAGGTTCTGCAGGTCTCCAAATCAGTACTCTTCTATGGTGGGAATATCACGATACTTCAACACTGAAGCGCTTCAAGAATGTGGGTCTGGGTCGGACGAAGACGTCACCGATGGTTCAGCCACGCCAACAGCAGCCCGAAGAGTTCTTTGTAACAGGGGATCCATCCGTTTATGTTTCAACGGAATGCAGACCATATGGCCTCTACCAAATCCAGATCAATCCACGAACGGATTTCACTTGAACAACCCTCACAAGCAAATATATTAGTTGGCCAACTCAGGCTTCAGCTGTAATGTTATTGATAACTATTAAAAACTATACTGAACTTAAAAGTGTGCTCTTAGCTGATGTTGCCTGTTATCATTTCAGCTTTAACAAATTCAAATCCACATTCACACTCAAGATTTTTAGCAAGATCAAATAACAGTAAAGTGTAGAAGAAAACCGGGATAACTCAGTTGGTATAGTGACTTAACAACGGCTAGATAACAGAGAAATGTGGTTGCAATCCCGGCATTGGGTAAGCGATTTTTCTATTCTCCAAATAGTCCAGACCGGCCCTGGGGACCACCGAACCTCCTATTCCCCGGGAATCGGAGGCTGTTCCCCAGCGATTAAAGCAACTGGAGTATGAAGCTCACCACTCACCTCTATCTAGTGCGGAGGTAAAGAATGCGTGCACACGGACACCTTACCCTATATTTAGAATACAGAACAAGTATTCTTCATGTTTGCGGAAACTAGATATTACCGTGTATGAACGAAATTCAGGCTTAATTAACTTGGATTTATGAAATGTGTCTAAACAATCTCAATACAAAAGCGCTTCACACACAGGAGCCAACCCTTGAATGGGCAGTGGTAATCACATTAGCCACCAAGTGTGACGTTTATTGGAATCGAAATCTCGTCACAGATTTCCATTTGGTTCTCATGTTCACCCTTCAACCTACCATGAAGGCAAAGAAGGGGATCAGAGGTACAGGCCTACTCTTTCTTTAACCTCGCTCTAGATGGGGGTAGTTAACGTGACGCCCCGGCCGCTTTACCCCCGGAAAGACCCAGTACCCTTTGTGTAGAAGGATCTGTGGCCGGTCTGGACCGGTGTGAACATTATTAAAGTTGTTAGCAGAATTAATTTTAAAACTGACACGAGATGTCTTCCCTGTGAAGTTAAGAACTGAATGGTGCATATGATAACTATCAGCTTCGCAGTTTCGAAGAGACAAACACTTTTACGTGCCGCAGCCCGTAAGATATCCCCACCTTGTTTATTCCTTTGTTATTCCTGGTTTTGTAATTCTTCAGCGCCTCTGCCTTTGGAATGATGAAGTTAATTGCAGCATGCCGCAATTCATCAGCCGCGCCACTCGTCGCCCGACAGGAGTCAGCAAAACGTTACACGCTTCGTGCAGGGGCGGTGCCAAGCGATATTCGCTTTGGGCACGCAACAGATATTCGCTTCCTTTATTACACAACGACACGTCAATGCGGATTTTCAACTACTTACTCTGATGATACTTCGGTAATATCTACAACATGCGGCTAATTACAAATTCCATGGAACAGAATAATTTTGAAGACGGGACGGTATTGGTCGCTTGACAGCAGCGGAATAGTACAGATTAATTACGATTTAAAAACTCACTCAGTTCCCCCACATACTGTAGCTACGTGTTTCGAATGCTGTTCACAATAAAGAGCGATTATTTCCCGTCACGGCACCAACCGTATTGGTATACATACCGGAGCACATTTATGTACTGAGTACTACAGTCTGAGGGCTAGCAACTCAGGAAATCCTCCGACTGAACGGAATCCGAAGTTCTTTACCATGTCCACAAGGCCACATTCTAAAGGATGGGTCAGTATTAATTCATCATTTCGATTTACATAGTATATTGGCAGCCCGGAGATCGCACGGAAACTAAGATCGCTGTAGGTTCAGGCAAGGACGCCACTTAATAAAAACATATATCACAGGTCGGCTGACCGCCGTGCATTCGTCTTAGAGACTCTTTTCCAAAAATAAGGACGTTCATGCCGACATCTCTTGACCAACCCGTTCGGCCGATTAGTCAACTTGTGTTATCTTCTTATGGGGCCATTTAAAAAGAGGGGTGTTTCAGGCGCGTTCGGCAGACTTACGCAATCTCATTTGCCATTTCTTTCTGAAGAAATACATGCCTCATCACCTGTTATGTCCGCGTAATGGAAAGTATTATGAACCGAGTTCATCAGTTCATCAATCTTGATGGACGACATCTGACTGGTGTCGAATAAAGGCTGTCCCACCATGTACAAGTCCGAAGCCCTCTACGACATTTCGTAACACTTAGCTTTACACGTTAGAAGCTGCAGTAGGCCGTACGAAACCCAACGTGGAGGACCATTCCTTCTGAAATTCCCACGAATGCTCTTCCAATATATTCAAAGTTACTTCACATATGGAGGCAGTTTCCTTCGTGTGCAACCGGAGGATGTGCCAACGACTGCCGTAGCCATCACACAACGTCAAGTTCGTTCTGCAGCCAACAATTATCAATACAAGAATCTGCTCCGTGCACAAGTTATATAACTCACTCTTCTGCCCATATTCCACACATACATTATTTTATTACTGTTAGCAAACTTCATAGTCTTTAGGCCTACATATAAGGTCATTAGAAGTTAAAACTGGCATACATAACCTCAAAATGTCGCATTGTTGACAGTTTAATCTCTGTCTACTTATAAAAACACTTCAGTGACAAAGTGTACGTATATTCACGATCTACCTCCACCCCCAATTCACATGCCAACCTCCAACAGGTCACCGGTTAAAGTTAAAAGAAATATTTCGGGCAACGTGCGCTGACCTGTCTCACATTCTACAAAATATTACCTAAGTAAACGTTTCATATTCTTCCAAGGTATACTGCCATACACAAATTCCTAACCAAAAAAAAGGGACGCTCCCGCATTCCAAGCTCCCGCGTCCACCATGTTGTTATCACACAAAGCAAAGGTTTGAAAAAGCAAAGCGTTCATGCGTCTTCAATGGCGTAATGCTCATCGCTTCGCACGCTAAGACGGCGAACAGACATGCCATGAACACACAAACACAAAATTCGTGGTCTCATAAGCCTGTTTTCCTCCTCTTCAGGAGCGAAAGTAAAATAATAGTTCAGTTTCTGCCGCGATGAAAACACTGCGACTCTGTTACCAAGACGGTCTAATCACTGCTATTCGATTAATCACACGAAACCAATTAACACATTCTGTGGGGAAATTACACTTTTCAAAATCCGACTGCCGTTGGTAGAGTAACCGATGTGCCTAAAAGGGTTGACAGCAGTTTCAAAAATATGGCGAACTCAGACAGGAGTCATTTCGTCCGGCTTCACAGAACAATTCGGATATATTTAATTAATTGTTTCTTTAGTCGGCCGGGTAGCTCAGTCGGTATAGCGACTGACTACGGGCTGGACGGTCCGGGATCGAATCCCGGTGGGGACAAGATTTTCCGCCCGTCCAGATCGGCCCCGGGGCCCACCCAGCCTCCCGTACAATGGGTACCGGGTCCTTCCCGGGGGTAAAGTGCAACCGGGGCGTTCTGCTGACCACTCACCCCCTTCTAGTGCCGCGGTCATGGAAGAGTAGAGCTATACCTCTACCCACCCTCTGGGCCACACCGGGCCTGTAAAGGGATTACTTTACCTTTTTAAATTGTTTCTTTAAAGTCATTTCCTACCGCAAAGGTTATGTAAGGTGGAATGACAGAATTACGTACGAACGATGAAGTGAAACGATGTGCACAGAAAAACCATCGGTAGTATGTCAATGGCATTTCCCTACAGGCACCGAGGAAAACTACGAAAAACGTTAGGACGGACGGTCTCCGGGTCGAGATTTGAATTCGGGACTTCCGAATACAAATCAGTACTACTACACACTACACCTGACATTCGGTTGCGAACTACAACCCACAGTGCAGAATTTTATAGCTGCGTACCACATAGCAGCTACGCTAAATAATATCCCAATTACTTCACGCACACGTTTGTCAGCACATACGCAACCTTATAGCAAGCGCCACTGGGTGTGTCTAATGTGCATCCAATTGTAAATCTAGGGAAACAGCGCGTCACGTATGTACGTGCAGTGTTACAGTAGGTACATTACCAGGATACTGCTGCTGGTGGTGATGGTGATGGTGGTGATGGTGTAGGTGCTGATGATGGGGAGACGAAGACGGCACAGGTGACGGAGGAAGTGATCTGCGTCTTGGCGGCGACTGTTGCATATATTCACGACTATACTGATGATGTTGATGGTATTCCATTGTCACTTACGTGTTCTAATCACCAATGGAAACAAATTTGCAATGCATCAACTAGTTACAACAGAAACGGCGCAGTGCAGCGTCGCGACGCGTCTTTCTCCAACCAGTACGGAGGAGAAACTGACTGGAACTGCGCGCAGAGCAGCCCCCGTCCGCTTCGCACAGAATACTGTCACGTGCTACTCGGAATCTCCAAATACCCAAAAGCCTCAAAACACAATTACACTGTACCAACGTTCCGCTGCCACAATCCCACACACAACACAGACGTTTCGATACTCAGATTTGCAACTAAATAACATTACGCCCATACGGGCAGCCGCGTCGATCCTGTTCAGAAATTAAACAGCACTGGGGGTTCTGCTTTGTGAGGAAATATGTGGCTGTGAAAATAATACCCTCGACCATGCCAGAGAGTAAGTTCTGTTGCTTCGCAGTGACCTGTTTCAGACACACACACGGTGGCCTTACACACACTTTATAGACTACAAGGGAACGGAAGCAAAACAGAACGCCGGTAACCTCCGAAGACTAAAATCAATCTGCACCGTACAAATCCATTTCGTACCACACAGAGAACAGAGTTTGTATCCACTATAAAGACTGCATAGGGAAATTAACATTGTTTATTGTGTGAATCATGTGAAACACATAAATAATACAATGTGGGGAAATTTGAGAGACGGTTAATGTGAAATCGGCGGTACATAAAATGTATTTCCACTAGGCTTTAAGGGTTAACCAAATACAAAACGTATGCGAGATAGCAGGTTCTTTTAGTTCAAAAATGTTTCATTAAAAAACCTATGACAAATTAGCTGAAACATATGTATTGCAGAACTTGATACAATGAAACTTAAACTTGCCATATTGTCTAACTGAACACCACGCAATGAAGTATGGGAAAGCGCACTTAGAGTTCGGCGTACTCTTTACTTAGACAGTAGATGGAAAGAAATGGCCACCTTTAAGGTCAGGTTGCAACATCCCTGTAAAAGCTGCAAGACTGGGTACCCTACCGGTACCCACGGCAGAAATTTAAGAAGTGAGAAACTGGAGAGATACGCAATGGCATAGTATTCGTTGAGAGCATCGTGGATATCGGTTTACTAGAGAATAAAATAATAGCTCAGGAGGGTTCAGGAAGTGCGCTAATTGGAATCTGAAAGAGTTCTGCTGTACAATCATCAGCATGTAATTTCCGCCAGCTATTAAGCCCCGGAACTTCTTTCCCGGCTGTCCATATGCAACCTACACAGGTTCATTAATGAACATGCAGCAGTACGGGAATTGTTCAGCGGAAAAGTAGAAGTGTGCTTTCTCTTATTATCTGCAAGTCGATGTATTCTGTGCAAGAGCATTTAGTGTTCGATGAAGGGGATCAGATTTTCAAAGTTCAGTAATTCAACAAGCAGCTACTGAGATGGTCAAATGTATAGTTTACCTGCAGCAAGAATAACTGAACAAACATAAGAATTCCTGTTACGCCAATTCCTGTCTCCTCAACTTCTGTTACTAGTCCTGTAACCTCTATCGCCTGTCACCTTAACACCTCTACTGATCTGCAAACAGGTCATAAAGTGTTTCTGAACTTTTTTTGTTTTTGGCAATCCAGCCACACATGGCCAATAGTAATAGCTTGAGATGAGTGACGAATGAGCAGGAAGCACTTCTGCATAACAAGAAAAAACAGACGTACTCTGAGGAAAATCTGTCCCAGTGCCACTTGTCCACCACAAATCTCATAAAATCATACATGCACGTTTGTGGAGAGACAGAAATACAATTTCAAAACAATGTCTGCTAAGTGCAAGACAATCGAAAGGTTCATTCAGACTACAATAAGCCTGGCCAAATAAACATTTCTTTTATTATCATTGTCCTCCCACTATGATTTTCAGTATCAACAAATCAACAAACAGGCAATTTGATTCTTATCACAACTTTATACTTACATTTTGGGTTTTTAGTTACATGCTTCAGTCTTCAAGCATTTCTGTACAAATACTTTTAATTAAAGGTCAAAGTGCATACCAAACACACACATCCAGTGTGAGAACTCGCAATTTACAGTATTTATTGCACTTTTCCAACCTTACGAAAACATTACAGTGGCTATTACGTTGTTGTGTTTTCTCTTTAAACCTTCATTTACTATAAATTATTGCATACAAAATATCCTATATAATTAGGTCCCTGTTATAGAAAGTTCAACTGACGAGGGCTTTTATGCGATTTTTTGTTTTTATAAGCGGACGAGGTAAGTGTATTTACTTTCCTGATTTACTTTCTATATCCAACGAAGAAGATCTCATCCATCTTATGGCGAAAGAGCCTTCACATTCACATTCTTTGTTTATTTTTTATCTTATCTTTTTTTAAATCCCTCTGTGGGTGTTCGGATACAATTGGACATATTATTCAGTTTACGCACACCAAATGTCTGCTAAGGCACTACGTTTCAAATTGCAGTTTATGCCGGCGATGTCAGGCTTACGAGTTCTTCGATGTGACACTGTGTAGTATGATAGACAGGCACTGACGTTTCGGGGGAACCTGCCGTGCTTATCTTCAGTGCTCGTACATCTCCTCGCCAATGGAGGCAGCAACTCCCTTCAAAAAACTTGGTGGTGCACATCAAAATACACGACGTCATATGCCACAAGAACTATTAGTACAATCAAAACCACATCCGCTCAAGCATTAAGTTTAAAGTGCCAGCTTCTATCCTCTGATCGTTTTGTAAGATATTAGTCCACTAACCTTCCGCATGTCCACATAAAAGCGACAAATTTGATTTTACTAGTTTTACACATTCGTACCGTGCATCTTGATATTATCAAAGTTTTATTTATTCACCAACCTACGCACTAGTGAGTTGACTTAAAAAGCAATATTAAAATTTACATTAAAAAAGCTTCGACATGTTGCGGTGTTACAGTTACACCATCATCAGGGAGCGCATTAATTTGTGCTTACTAAAGTTACAGTTGTAAAAACAGTCTATTGTAACAACGGTAACTTTAGTAAGCACAAATTAATGCGCTCCCTGATGATGGTGTAACTGCAACACCGAAATATGTCGGAGCCGTTTCAATGTAAATTCTAGTATTTTTTAAGACAGCTCACTAGTGCATCAGTTAGTGAATAAACTTCGATTCTACTCATTTACGGGGTTGGAAACTGAAGGTTGTATGGTAGGAACCAGAAACGACCGGTAATCACTACGTGCTAAAGCGGAAAATGCTAAAAACATTATCTTGCCCTTTAAAGCAGAGTTGTTACTGTACGTGTATGTATATGGTACCAACTGCAGTAACATAAAAAGCTCGCTATTTTCTCAAAAAGTGTATTTATGTCTTTCTTACAATCTATAAACACAATTACCTACTCTCTTCACAATGCAGACGCAGGGTGTTTCTAAGAGGTGGGAAAAGGTGAAGGACAGCCCATCCTTTGCACGCCATGAAGGCACATGGAGGACTGGTGGCATAAACTCCATTTATTCTTAATCTCGGCATTAGATACGGGTGAGCGGTCAGTTTCACGCCCCGGCCGCTTTACGACTGGGAACAGAGAACCCCGATACCCATTGCACAGGATGCTTGGTCAGATCAAGAGCCGGACAGTACAGAACAGATAAATGCCACGACGCTGCCGATAATCGAAGGAAGATTCCTCGGTAGTCGCTACACCAACTGAGCTATTCCGGCTCAAATCCCAAGCATGAACCGTTTCTTTAAACACAATTCATATTAATTTGTTGCTACAGACAGCTGCAATACGTCGGACTGCCAACTGTACTGCGTAAAGAAAAAGATGTGAAGAATAAGATAAAATACGGATTTCAGTAACCATATTCTGAGTCTCTGTGTCTGTCAGCTAAAATGGTAACAGGGAAAGGCCCGCTACGAGGAGGGAACTTTATTAGTGGATAATAATTAACGTAGACCACATAGAATACGGTAGACTCATATTACCTGTTAAGTTCGTTTGGTACTGTAGCTTTACATAGGGATCCACCCCGTAATAAGCGGGGATTAAAGAGAGATATTTCTGTTATAGAACTGAATCAATTATTCGACTATTCACGGTTACCCAATATCATTATTTCTGCACTAATTAATTACTTTAATACATCAATATCTACTGCCCGATGTTTGGAGCATTCGATGTCAAGAGGCTCGATGCTATACACGTACGGATGGGTTCGCATATTTCTATACTTTGTCACATGTTGTGTTGTGTTGTGTGCGCAGAGACTCGCAATGGGCCGATTCTGAGTTTAAAAAAGTACCTAATGCAGGAAAGATACGTCGGTTCAAAAAGAAATATGAACTGCAACAAATACCGGCGGCTTATCCACACACGTACATGAACGGAAACACGTAAAATAAATCTATACCCAGCACTAACTAGGTCACTTTAAGTCTCTGAAACCTGAAATTCTTGCAAATGATATTTAAAAATTCAATTACCACATAACCGTAAATACACCTGCCTCTACTACACACACCAGTCGGGTCTTTAATTAAAGCAAGCCGGTTAGCGTTATGTACCACAATTTAAACGTCAAAAAATATCGTTTTTTCTACATAAAGGCTAGTGGGTACCTTACGTGCTACCAAGTTTGACGCTAAAATACCCTATGTCCTGCCCACGGGGATATACATTTATGTTTCGTATGGATCTCAGGATAAAAGAACTGCTACTTTGATGTACAAAATTAACTCTCTGGTTTTCATAAACGAAACGTACTGTGTTTACTGGTTGGTACGACCTGGCTCTCTAAATATAATTCAGGCCAATCTCAGTCGTTAAATAGTTAACGTGTGCCGTTTGATTCTTACAACAAATTTATATTATTCCCTAAACAGAGATAACAGGTTCATCTTTGCAATTGAGACGCTGTGAGGAAAAGACAGAATTTTTATGTTAATATTCATGTGAATTCAGAGTTTCAGACCTTCAAAGGCTCACGAAAGTTACGACCCGATGAGAGCCAACAAAACCCTTCCGTAAACACCCGATTTAACCTTTTGGCGCCGGAATTATTTTTTTAATTTTAGCACACCCTGTATATAAAATGTTAATAATACAGGAACCAAATACGTTAGAATTATGAAACAAACTGCATTTTGAAGAGAAAAAAAA
>Ga0131853_10008315_pt1 | contig 18904 bp, 1 predicted proteins | sample TergutLab28metaG_FD_92764 | JGI IMG/M metagenome (GOLD analysis project Ga0131853, IMG submission 92764) | Labiotermes labralis P1 segment gut microbial communities from Petit-Saut dam, French Guiana - Lab288 P1 (version 2) (version 2) | ecosystem: Host-associated > Arthropoda: Insects >...
AATGGCAGCAGTGACCCTTCATGCAGACTGGGCACCGGCTGACCAGCATAGAGTTCGTTTCTGGATGAACTATGGCGATAACGAACTTCATGCAACCGTGATGGTAGACGAAGGCAGAACAGTGCGACCACCGATGAATCCAACAAGAGCAGGCTATCTATTTAGAGGCTGGTACACGACTCCGGCAGCAACTGCTGCGGACAGATTTAACTTCGGAACAGTGATAACCGGTAGCCGCGAGCTATATGCACGCTGGACTCTCATCGACGATTCTGTCCATACAGTATTGTTCTGGCTTAACGATAACAGTGGCAATCTTCACTATGCTGACTTCATAGAAGATGGCTATAGAGCAACCGCACCTGCAGACCCAACAAGGGCAGGCTACCTGTTTGTAGGTTGGCACGAGCATCCGCAAAACAGAACATTGTTCAACTTCAACACTCCGATAACAGCAGAGTTAAATCTCTACGCTCACTGGCATTGTGATAACGATCCGTACTACGCGGTAGTGTTCCGCATGAATGACGGCACTCCGGCGATCCACTATGTAGCGTTTGTAGAGCCCGGCAACACCGTTCACCCGCCGGTTAACCCATTAAGAGATGGACTTACATTCAGAAATTGGTACACATCCACGGCAGCGACACTGGCAACAAGATTTAATTTCGGAACAATAATCGACGGAAACCGCCAGTTGTACGCAGGTTGGGATAACGATGGCGAATACACAGTACATACAGTATTATTCTACAGAAACGACGGAACCGCGAGACTTCACTATGCTGCATTCGTAAGAGATGGTGAAATAGTGACAGCACCTGCAAACCCGGTATGGGCAGATCACACATTCCTTGGTTGGCACAGAAATCCAACAGGAAGCTCACTGTACGACTTCAGCACGCCAGTAATGGGAGGACTTAGTCTCCATGCATATTGGCATGATGGCGCAGGACCGCAGCATTTGATCCGCTTCTGGATGAATGATGGCACCGGCGACAACGGTAGGGGAGCACTGTTTGCCTACAGAGAAGTTACAAATGGAAGAACTGTAACACCACCGCTTCCAAATCCGACACGCGAAAGCGTACTAAGACTGATGGAGCCGAGATTTGCTCTACCGACAGTTACGGACGATGAAGACGAGTATTATGAAGAAGATGATGCTATTGTGGAAGAGGATGTCATAGTCGATGGTGATGGTGATATCACAGATGATGATTATGCAGACGAAGATGAGACAATTGAAGACGATAATGCTGTTACAGATGATGAAGCAATAGATGATGCTTCAACTGAAGATGAGAGCGAATATGCGACAGCACCATCAGATGATGACACAAATGAGATTACACTAGGTTCAGATGACTTAACTGAACTATTGGGTCAGATACTCATAGTGCAGTATAACGAAACGACAGTAATCTACACATTTAGTGGCTGGTATACATGCCAAACTGGGGCACCGTCAACTCGATTTAACTTTGGCACACCAATAACAGAGCCAGTGGACCTTTATGCAAGATGGGAACGTTACACACCAGCGATAGACATAACCCACACAGTGCTATTCCAACGCAATGATGGCAGCCAAAATCTGCACTATGCAGCATTCGTGCCTGATGGAGAACTGTTGAGTGCATATGCGCACAGGCTTACAAATCCGACACGTACCGGCTATACGTTCACAGGTTGGTTTGAAGACGCACAAGGAACTATACCATTTACAAACTTTGAAGTAATAGTAGAAAATAGCTTTAGTTTGTATGCCGGATGGGCGATAATAATAGATACTCACACAGTAGCATTCCATCGTAACTACACCGGTGCTGCAGCACCTCAAACAGTGACGGTTGAACGTGGACAAACCGTGAGTGCACCGGCAGCCCCAACTCGTGAAGGATTCACATTCCAAGGTTGGTACATAAATGCTGAAGGCACACAAGCGTTCAACTTCAACACCGCTATAACAAGTGACCTAAGTCTGTTTGCAAGATGGGAAGCAATAGCAGTGACCCACACAGTAACATTCTACCGCAACGATAACAGCAATGCCGTGCATCATACAGCGACGGTGCAACAAGGACAAACAGTGAGTGTACCGGCAGTTCCGGTTCGCCACGGATTCACATTCCAAGGCTGGTACATAAATGCTGAAGGCACACAGGCATTCAACTTCAACACCGCGATAACAGGCAATCTTAGTTTGTTTGCAAGATGGACACTGATCCCAAGTGTTGGTGGAGGCGGTGGAGGAGGGACTCCACAGCCGCCGACAGTAATACTGCCGGAACCAGAGCCACCACTTGCGCCATTCACCGAGTACCACAATGCATTTTTAATTGGCTTCCCGGATGGAACTATCAGACCGCAAGCAACATTAACAAGAGCTGAAGTTGTAACTATGCTATTCAGACTTCTCGAAGATAACTTCAGAGCGCGAGTATGGAGTCAAAGTAACAGATTTACCGATGTAAATGAAGGTCAGTGGTTTAACAACGCTATATCAACCATGGCAAATGCCGGTATTCTGGACAGAGATGAAGAATTCAGACCAAACGATGCAGTAACACGCGCAGAGTTTGCCTCAATGGTAGCAAGATTCTTTGATGATGTTGAGGCGATAGAAACTCCATTTAATGACATTGATGGTCATTGGGCGGAAGATTACATAAACCGCATAGCTCAGTTCAACTGGGTGCAGGGTGTGGGTAACGGAAACTTCAACCCGGATGCACAGATGACACGTGCGGAAGCAACAGCGATAATAAACCGTATGCTGGAGCGTATTGTAGGATCGCCAGGGGACTTACTTTCAGGGCGGACAAGATGGCCTGACATGACAAACACGAACGCATGGTACTACCTGTACATGCAAGAAGCCACGCATTCAACAGAGTTTGAGCGTCTGCCTTCTGGAACAGTGCGTTGGACAGACATCTTGACAAACATCGACTGGACCGTCCTCGAGAGACCGCATTCAGTTCCGGGCTCAATAATTGTGGAGCGAGCCATCCAACAGTCAGTCAATTAGCAGCTAGATAAGTTGCAGCACTTGGACGCGGGTTTTGATATTTTAAAATAGCAGTAGTCAAAACCCCGTCCGCATGCTGCCGAGACTTCTCACTATTCACGCAGCTATGTGTGTGCTTGCGCTCAGAGCCTGTATTTTTGAGATTTCGTCTCTTAGACATGTGCGCTTAAACATTGTCTTCATATTGCAGTTGTGGGCGCACAAACTCGCTTTGGAAATTGAAAAAACAATCTCTTCACCGACGCTTGCAGGTCAGGGGTGAGCAACACACTTCCAAATAAACTACGCAATCCACAAACGGCTGGGCTGGTTGTCTTATGCGTATGCGCAAAAGATGCGTAAAGGCAGACCGTACCGGCGAAGAGCGAAATGTATTGCACACAAATAACAGTGCGCAAAAGTAAGGGAAGTAAGATAGACTAAAAAAACAGCAACAAGGAAAGCGGAGAAATCGCGAGGAGCGGAGAGTAAGCTAGACAAGGAAAGTGCGAAAGTCAAGGCTTGCGATTAATAGACATGCAAAAAACACAGCAAATTCTAAAAGTAATGAATTGATATTTTATTGCGTCTGATATGTAGTAAAAAAATAGTCTTAAACGGACTATTTGAGATATATAAACAACAGGATCATTAAGACTCTAGATCGCACAGAAAGGTAAAGGGATATGAAGAGAATAATATCACGAATTGGAACACTATTGCTGGCGTTGCTTATAATGGCAAACATACCGCTCATTGCATTTGCAGCACCGGAAATCGCAGAGCTGTCTGCCGCAACCCCACACAACACTGTTGGTAATCATCAAATATGGAGCATCAGTCATGAGATAGGATATCGCGGAGACTATGTAGATGTTCGCTTAAGGATGAATCAGATCACTCAGCAAGGTATGTGCTGGACGATGTTTATTCTTGACTTTGATACATCGGTTCTTTCTAACCCGAGACTTTCTCCGCGAATCGATCGTAATGAGCTAACTCCTGAATTTCAAGAGGCATATGACAACTTGACAGGAGTGTTGTTTGAAACGATACTAAGACCATTCCGCGGCGGGAACGCAGTGATGCACAACATGATATTTGAAGGTGTGCATAGTTGGGATCCCGGAGAGGTTATAGTTTCATGGCAATCAGATCCGAATCCGGAAGCACCAGATAACCTCACTTCTGGTATTTTCGTTGATATACGCTTTGACATTCTTGCCAATGCCCCGCTTGGCGAGTCTCCGGTAACATTTTCACGTCGTCCAAACGATGTATTTCTTGCAGGAATTGGTTCAGTATCTCTTCCGATAGTATGGGAATCATTCACGGACGGTTCTGTTACAGTGCTTTCTGACGTTCCGGAAATACGTGTAGTAAATCAACAAGGTGTCTTGATACCAACTGCAGCTCTGACTGCAGCTCGCAGAAATGTTACACCTGTTGTAGGTATGGAAATAATTCCCGGGACAGGCGTGAATGCCGGTCGTTTTGCTGTGGATGGCACAACGATTGGTGATGTGTTCACTGCATCAGCACCGGGTTTTCAGACAAGATCACGCACTCTAAGCTTAGCTGATCTTACGGCAAGTTATATTGAAATTGTTCTGGACAACTACGCTAATGTTGCCGTAGCTGTGCATGTGATGGAAGGCGCACAATTTGTTACAAACGCAACTCTTCAACATCGAGGAAATAACGTAACAGGTTCAGGTGGTATATTTAATATTAATGTTAGCGGTCAACATGTAGGTGATGTACTTACAGCGGCTGCAGAGGGTCTTGGGTATGCGGAACACACAATAACGTTTAATGATCTGGCATATCCGGCAATAATAGTGATTTCGCTTGCCCGCCAAAACATAGGTCTTTCAATTACCAACGTACCGGGCAATTTAACCCACATTTCACAAACCGGTACAGCGGGTGTGAGTGCGAGTGCGATTTCGCTGGCATTTGACGGCAGTACAAATAATGTAGTATTTGGTTCACCTGTAGCCCTTACAGCCGGTGAGATAGAAGAAAACCACTACTTCCTTGGTTGGTATCGCGGCACAGCCGCCCCGGCACCGGGAACAGCTATATCTACATTGACCGGTTTGGTAACTACAGAAAGCCATTCATTTAATATGCCTGCTACCGGTGTGCAATACTTTGCACTCTGGGGAGCAAGAGGCACTGTGGGCGCATATGCGACACGAGTAACATTTAATATATATGGATCGCTCAGAAATAACCCTCAAGGCACAACACCTCCGAGAGTTCCCAATCTACTACCCGATGGTGAAGGCGGTCATACCACTTCTATAGTTGTGCCTGTGGCATTCGGAGAAGAGCTGTGTCAGATTGCGATGGCACCTATTATAGCGTGGATGGATGCTCAAGAGTCAGGTCACGCATTCTGGGGTTGGTTTACTGATGGAGCCCTTGACGCTTCTGGTCGCACCAGAAATGGATTCCGTCGTCCGAGTGTAGGAGCAACAGGATTTAATATTAATCAAGTGTTCACAGAAGCATTGTTTACACAACTTGCTGTTGATGGAAATATAAACCTCTATGCTGCGTGGGCATTATGGGGTGATGTGAATGACGATGATGTTGTAAACGGCTTAGATGTTAGCCTTGTATCACAGTATGTTCGAAGATTCCCGGGTCTGGTTATCGTCAGACCTGCAGCGCATGTTTCACGAGGTCCGGCGATTACGGGTCTTGATGTAAGTTTGATATCGCAATATGTGCGCAGATTCCCAGGCATAGTTTTAGGTCAACCGCCTTCGATACTGCCTGGTCCATGGTCAGAAGTTCTAGCACTTCAAACGATGGAGACAGTTGCCGCATCGGCTTCGGAAGTATTGAATAGATTTAGTTCGTTTGGCGAAGCAACTGAATTTGGATTCCAAGGACCGCTGACGCCTACTGCGGCGATACCACACACAGTTGGCGCACATCAGGTATGGAGTCTTAGCCAAGAGATAGGATATCGCGGCGAATATGTTGATGTTCGTTTGAGGATGGATCAAATAACGCAACATGGCATGTGCTGGACGATGTTTATTGTAGACTTCGATACATCAGTACTAGGCAACCCAAGACTTTCACCGCGTGTTGACCGTGCCGCATTGACTCCTGACATGCAAGAGGCATATGATACTTTGACAGGATCATTACGTGATACAGTATTAGCACCATTCCGAGGTAGCAATGCTGTGACACACAACATGATTTTTGAAGGTGTGCACATGCATGCCAACACGCCCGGCGAGGTTGTAGTTTCATGGCAATCGAATCCAAACCCGGAAATACCTGATAATTTCACATCCGGAATTTTCGTGGATATACGTTTTGATATCCTTGCCAATGCTCCGATTGGCGAATCAGCGGTAACATTTTCCCAGCGCAGTAATGATGCATTTCTCGCAGGTGTTGGCTCAATACAGCTTGATATAGTATGGGAATCATTTACAGAAGGCTCTGTCACGGTACTTGTTGATATTCCGGAAGTACGTATATTGGATCAACAGGGCAATGTGGTAGCAACTTCGACTCTGGCTGCATCTCGCGGAGATGTTACTCCGGTCCAAGGAATGACAGTAGCTCCGATAGGCGTTAATACTGGCAGATTCTCCGTAGTCGGCACAACTGTTGGTGATGTGCTTACAGCATCTGCACCGGGGTTCTATGATGGAGTACACACTTTAACAGCAGCAGAAGCAGCAGCTCTTGCAGACGGTAGAGCACATTATATCGAAATTACTCTTGGTTCCAGAGCCAGTGCTTTGAATATGATCCGTTTTTGGATGAACGATGGTACGGGCGAAAACGGCAGGGGTGAGATATTTGCAATCGAAGAGGTTGCGACCGGAAGGACAGTATTCCCGCCGTACCCAAATCCGACACTCCAAAGTATATTAGAGCTTATGGAACCTATATTTACTCTGCCGGCGGAATCGGATGAAGACGATGATGAATACAATACAGATGATGAGTATTATGTTGATGACGAAGATGCTGTAAATGAAGATAGCGATTACGATGTTAACGATGATGCTGTTGTTGATGAAGATGCCATCGGTGATGATGAGAGCTATATCGCAGATGATGATGCTGAAACCAACAGCAACGAAGATGCAAATGAAGATGCAAATGAAGATGCAAATGAAGATGCAAATGAAGATGAGGCAGTAGTTGACGGAGCTGTTACAGAGGATGAATACACATATGAGGCAACTTATGACGATGGGGCATATCTAATAGTAACGCAGGGCTCAGACGACCTAGCGGAGCTGTTGACTCAGATGCTCATAATGCAGTTAAGTGAAGAAGAAATAACTTACACATTCTCAGGTTGGTATACATGCCAAACTACGGCACCGTCATATCGTTTTAACTTTGGCACACTAATAACTGGAGAACTAGATTTATATGCCAGATGGGAACGTTACACCCCTGAAGAGATAGAGATAACTCACACAGTTCTGTTCCACCGCAATGATGGCAGCGGAAATCTGCATTATGCAGCATTTGTACCACAGGGTAAAATATTGAGTGAGTATATGCAAATGCCTGCTGATCCGATGCGTCCAGGGCATACGTTCACAGGCTGGTTCACAGACGCGCAAGCAACCACACAATTCACAGACTTTGATGGTACAGTCGAGGACAGCTTTGTATTATTTGCAGGCTGGGAGCCGACAACCGGAGCCACTCACACAGTAAGGTTCTTCCGCAATGATGGCAGCGATGTAGTGCATTATACCGCGACAGCACAATCCGGACAGCCGGTGGTCAGACCAGCAGACCCAGTTCGCTTTGGATTCATATTCAGAGGTTGGTATCTAGATGCAGGACTCACACAGCCATTTGATTTCAGCACAGCGATAACCAGTGACCTCAACCTATATGCCAGATGGAACGTGATTCCCCCTCATGGTGGAAACAACTGGGCACCGTCGGTGGTAGTCCTGACGGAGCCTGCCGTACCAATTGCGCCATTCGCTGACTACCATAATGCATTCATTATTGGATTCCCGGATGGAACAGTCAGACCGCACTCAACATTAACTCGCGCTGAAGTTGTTACAATACTATTCAGGCTTCTCGATGATGATTTCAGAGCTCAGGCATGGAGTCAAAGCAATAGTTTTGCAGATGTAGATGCAGGGCAGTGGTTTAATAACGCAATATCAACAATGGAAAACACCGGTATCCTGAACGACGAAGCGTTGTTCAGACCAAATGAAGCCGTAACACGTGCGGAATTTGCATCAATGGTAGCAAGGTTCTTTGAAGATGTTGAAGAGGCAGAGGAAACTCAATTCTATGACATAGAAGATCATTGGGCGGAAGCCTACATAAACCGCATAGCCCAGTTCGGTTGGGCGCAGGGCGTGGGCAATGGAGAATTTAACCCGGATGCCCAAATGACAAGAGCGGAAGCTGCGGCGATAATAAATCGTATGTTGGAGCGTATAGTAGGGTCCACAAATGATCTGCTTGAAGAACGTACAAGATGGCCTGATAAGACAAACGTGAATGCATGGTACTACCTATATATGCAAGAAGCGACACATTCAACGGAGTTTGAGAGACTGACAAACGGAACGGTAAGATGGTTGGAGATTCTACCGAACCTCAACTGGACTGTTCTTGAGAGACCGCATTCAACTCCGGGTGCAATAACAATAGCCAGAGCCCTACAGCAGCAGCAAGCATCTTCTACTGATTGATAATATAGTGATATAGAATCGCAGAGCGTGACCTAATCATGATCAGAGATGATCGATAATGGTATTGATCGATCGTTGTAGATGACTGCGGTGATTGTTAAGCTTGTTGAACTGCCTTGATAAACGAATCACAATACGTGACACTTTGGACGCGAGGATTTGACATTTCTATCCTTTTAATTGAAGAAATATTGAAGCTCGCGTCCGGGAAGATGTTAGGTTAGGGTTATAATAATATTTAAAGCTCAAGCGAAGTAAAGGTAAGCGCCGTGCCGTGGTGCTGCTGCATACCAGATCGTATTTCGGTTTGGGAATGGTCAGCAGCAGAGCAGGCAAAGAGTGATATCTTACGAGTGAGATTGAATGTAAAAAAGGACGACTGTGCGTCTTCTGTTGTTATGCAAGCGAATCTCCTGTCATAGAGAATATATAGGTGTTTTTGGTTCATTTTGTGCCCCAGCACCAGCAGGGAAAAAGAAAGAGGATTTGCCTGTCTAGCGTCATCGTTGTACAATATGCCCCTCCGGGCTCTTCTATGTAGCTGATGCTGAATGTGGGTTTTGTATCACCTATTGTAGCGCGAATTAATCAGTGTTTACCTAGATTGAGAATAGAGAGACAGCTATATCATAAAGCTCGAGATGAAATTTTTAAGAGAGAAGCTCTCTGCTCTTGGTGTGCTCATTTTTATTGAATAGTCGAAGGGCTGTGTCTTTATGAGATACAGTCCCAGTGAAGTATGTTCAAAACCTCCACAACGCAAGTATTCCTGCTGCTTTTCGTCTTAGCCAGATGAAACATCCACGACAAAGTTATAAATCAGCAATTTAGATACACTACACTGACCGTAAAGATGATGACAAAAAAGTGACGTGAGAAAAATAGCGAGGAAAATAGCAAAAGATGCAAGTAAGGAAAGCGGGGAATTGGTGATGGTGGAACAATGGGACAGTAAAGAAGGCAGTGGAATGAAGAAAAACATGCGACAAGAGTGTGCGAAAAGCAAGGGATGCAAGGAGGTTGCGAGAATATAGTGTTGCAAATCAGGTCATTTATTGTCGCGGTGATTATTTGTTTAGAATGCTAACAATTTTACAAATATACTTACGGGTTCTTCGCCATAGGAGTGTGCGAAGAGCCTCTTTTTTTAGTGCATTACTAGTACTTCATTCTCAAAATAACTACGTAAATTTTACGGAATCTTTACTGTAGGTTGTGGGTGCGCAAATTCTGAAAAACACAGTGTCTTCGTCGCGCTTTGAAGTAAGAACTGCATGAGAGCTAAGCAGCATAAAACGTTGCTATTATGACATAATTCGATGCAGCGATTGGTAATAAATGTCAATAAATTGTAAAAATTGTAAATTTCATGTTGAATAATCTACGAAAATAGTCTATGATAATCCGAGTCGAATATTATTTGTATGAACTTTTAAGGGGATAGAATATGAAAAAATTACTTCGAATCGGGACATTTATAATGGCGTTATTGCTGTTGATAAATGTACCATTGGCAGCATTGGCAGCGCCGGATGCTATTGAGTATTGGGCACAATCAACAGCGTTAATTGACACTCGTATTGTTGATAATTTCGATATTGCTCGACAAGATGAGTCTGAACGTCGACACTATGAAGCAGAAGATGATAGAGAGCGTATTGTTACTGATGCTGGACATGGGAGCATAATCCCTGACATCGGTACAGACATGAGAGATGCTACGAGTTTTGAAAATGAAATTTTCGGACCACCAGGGTTGGAGTATTTAGAGGAACAGTTGATCAATTTCGGTCAGCAGTGGCACGAAGTAAACCGTCAGATTATTGCAATGGACGAGCAATTAGCGTCACAACGTGAAGAGGGACGTGAAAGTAATCGCCGAGTTATTGAAGCTGAGAATAGGCTTGAGGGGTATAGGCGCACGATTAATGAGCACAATAGCCGGGATGCACTTAGCAGAAGTTCAATTGCTGAAGGCGAAGAGCTTTTGCAAGTACATGTAGTTACCGATGTTGAACTTAACACTCTTAACAATCGCCTCAACATGGAGCGCTCGCGTATACGCGATGTCCAAGTGAGGCTTGAGGAGCAATTAACCAGGCGTGAAAATTTGTTTGAAGCTTTAATAGAAATAGAAGCTGTAATTGAGGATGTTCATAATCAAATCAATCAATTATGGAATGAGTTTGACATTAATAATGGCATGTGTGAAGAAGGATTAGATCCTGACGAGGATCCTTTGTTTGAATGTAATCACGCTGAACTTGGTATTGCTTGTGATTGTGATTTTGAAATAGACGAGCCGATATTTGAGCCTTGCGAAGATGATTGTACCTGTTTTGATCATTATTATGAAGAAGATTTTGAAGATGAAAATGAATTATGTGAATATGATTGCGAATGTATTTATGAAGAACTGGATTTAAGTAATTATTTCGACGAGTTTGGTAACTTCTGGCATGGATTGGACAGAATGTTATACAACTTGTTGGATGCACAGGCGTATGAAGCTTCACTGGCTGTGCCATCATCAGAGCCAACAGACGAAGCAGATGTACTGGCAGCCATGCATCGTGGACTGAATGCCCCAATTATTCCTGTTGGCACGTGGACTCAAGCGGATGCATCTGCAATAATTGCAGCCGGTTATGTTATTCCGATACGAACAGTAGCACAGCTTCGGGCATTTATTGATGGCTCAACGGCATCCTTTACAATTGCGCACCCGGACGGTGGAAGCATAGTCGGTCCGCTTTTCGATGTTGCATTCAGCGGCGCACATTTCAGGCTGATGCCAACAATAGGCGCAGGTGTCACTGGAACAGTTGCATCTGCGGTTTATACAATAGATCATATAACACAAGGACGTCCCGGCACATTTACCGGAATCTTCGATGGAAACGGTCACAGAATAAATGGGTTACGCTTACGTAGCGATGCTGCGCACATGCCGGCAATAGGTTTTGTAAGAGAAGCGGGTCATGGTGCGGTAATACGTAATGTTACATTTCGGAGTATAACATCAGATGGCGGCTCAGGTGGGGCCGGTGACTCGGGGAACATTGCTTCACGAGCATTTCAGGATGGCACTGCGGCAACAGGACCTGCAGGTGCAGCAGCTTGGTTGAGTGATGTTGTTAGTATAGGTACACTAGTAGGGCGCACAGTAGCTACTGCAAGCGGAGAGAGCTCGATAGTCGCTTTGTATAATGTCTCTATTGACTCAACGCCAGGCAATGTATTTCACATGACAGTACGCGGAGCCATTAATGCAGGACTTCGTGACAACATACGAATGGGAGTAATGGTTGGTCAAGTAAATGCCGATACACATCTTTATATAAGAAATGCATCAACTGAACATGTGCAACTCACCACACCGAACAGCGGATCGGCTATTATTGGAATAGCCGGAGGTATAGTTGGCGCTGTAACAGGCGGAACTGTCAATATAGGAGCAACAGAAGGCAGGACTAACTCTCTGTATGCTCAATTCTCAGGTCGTGGTGGTGGAACAACTCGCGGCGTTTATTTAGCGGGCGGTGTTATCGGTCGGGTGTTTTCCGGAGAGACATTTATATCAGGCACTTCGACAACAGGATGGTCTCAAGCAATTCGAACAAAAGGCGGCATAGTTGGTCGTACAGATGCCGGAACAGTCAACCATCTGAATAATGTTACAAATGGTGCAAGATTTGCATCACTGACTTCACATGGTGCAAATCCGGATACAGGAATAGTGGGTGGATTGATAGGACGCAGTGATGGAGCCGCATTTATATCAAACTCGAGGAACAATAATATCATTGAAGTTGACGCTCCGTCTGCGATAGTCGGCGGGATAATTGGGCATAGCGGTGGTCAGCTTTCAATTATAGACTCTCAGAACAATAGCAGTATTCTGGGTGGCTCAGGAACAAATAGTTTTATTGGCGGTATTATTGGACGCTTACGTCCTCTTGGCGGCGCTAACGCAATGCCGGTACTGTTAGATGGAGTTAGAAACAACGGACATATAATTTCGTCCGTAGCAAACCGAGGTTCAGTAGGCGGAATTATAGGTGAGATTATGCCGCCGGTCGGTGGTATTGTCCCAATAACCCTCGTAAATGTATCGAATGCACCCAATGCTGCAGGGCAGGGCATATCCGGCGGTCTTCATGTCGGCGGAATTATAGGATTTAATCGTGCGGCAGACGTATCAATAATAGTTGAGCGCTCTGAAATTGAAGCGATAAATTCAGCAACTATTTCAGCATCAAGGCGTCACTCCAATGCGGGCGGTATAGTAGGGCGCTCCGCCGGTGCGCGTCTTACAATATCAGATTTAAGAACAAATCCGGCGTTGGCATCCAACACAGGTAATATTTTAGCTAATGAAAACCCACTGACAAGCGGCACAGCAGCTTCGCAAAGAAACTCGCGCCGTGACGGATCTGCGGGTGGAATAGTTGGTCGCCAAGAAGGCGCAGGTCTTGTGATAAATGGAAACATATCTAACTCCGGAAGAATAACTGCCGGTCCTCGTGTCAGCACATCGGGTGCGTCCAATGCCAGCGGTGGCGGAATAGTAGGCAGGGTAAATGCACAAGGATTTAGAATAACAGGAAGCGCTACAAACACCGGAGAAGTAATTGTCGGTGGACGCGGAGCTGCAGCCGGTGGAATAGTTGGTAGGCTTGCCAGTTCAAATGTGAGTATGGTAGATGCAAGTAATAATGCAAACATACGCGCAGGTGGATTCAATTTAGCAGGCGGAGCTATAGAGGGCTCATCCAGTCAAAGAAGCAATGCCTCAGGCTCAGTAGCAGGTGGCATTGTGGGCTTAACAACCACAGCGGCAACTAACTTGAGGATAGAGAATGCTGAAATAGGTTTAAATGGAGAAATCAGGACAGCGGGCAATACAGGTCACGCGGGCGGTATTATAGGACGCTCCGCTGCAGCGCGACTGAGCATATATGATTCAAGAAACCTTGCTCCGATTCGGACAGCCGGAGGCAGCAACACGAGTAATATATCCAACAACAACACACGTGCCGGGGGTATAATCGGACAATCAACAGGCGCGGATGCAAGGCTTGTCCGGGTTGATAATAACGGATTTATCAATGCAAGGGGCAACCGTCCTGAAGCTGGAGGAATCATAGGTCGCTCTTCGGGCGCGAGACTAACAATAGATGGTGCGAGCAACTTTGTTAACGTGGAAGGCGAACGCGGCAACTCACGTATCGGTGGTATTGTAGGTCGCCTATCAGGTATGAACTCGAGTATAAACAATGTATATAACGAAGGGAATATCATTGCCGGAGGAAATCAGGTCTTTACATTTGCCGGTGGGATCATAGGGCACTCGACAGGGGCAAATTTAATAATAAGAACGGCAGAAAACCATGGCGACATTGGTTCGGCTGCCAGAACACCGCGTCGCAGCGGCGGAATCTTAGCTGAATTTTCCGGTCGAAACACACGTGTTTTTGATACCGAAAACACCGGATCTGTTAGAGCGGGCGGTGCAGTTCGTTTATCAGCCGGTGGTGGTATTGCCGGTCGTGGTCGCGGTGCGGGGTCTGTTATAGACGGCGCAATGAATTTTGGAAATATTACAACATCAGGTAATGTACCTGGAGCCGGAATAGTCGGTCGCCAAGAAGGGGCAAATTTCACAATAAGAAATGCAGGTAATGCAGGGAATGTAATAACAGGCACAGGCACGGCTACAACAAGTGGTTCCGGTGGTGTAGTCGGGCGCAGTCAAGGTGCGAACACTCGCTTAGAAATAGTGTTTAACCGTGGCGAGATAAGAGGTGGGGCAACTACAGGCGGGCTTGTTGGAACAAGCCGGGGTACTGTTACAATCAGACAGTTTTATAGCATCGGGACAGTTATAGGTTCGGTAAACTGGACAGGTCACGGAATTCTTGGACGTCAGCGTGATACGGCTCGTATCACTATTTCCGAAGGCTTTGTTTCCGGTCAGGTAAGAGGGCGTTCAACACTGACAAGAAGGAGCAATCAGAACACGGGCGCAGCTAACATGAGTAATGATAGACCGCATAACAATTCGATGATTTCGCTTGTGTATGTAGACAGTTCAGCATTCATATCCACATCAGCTCAGACAGCTGCCGACCATATTAATGCAAGACGCTGGCTAAGCGCAAATGGTCGCGGTGGAACTGTAAATGTAGTTGCTACAGAGCTGTTAACAGCAGGCATTTTGCCGGGAATAAGCGGCGGACCGTGGCGTACAGGTGTTATGTCAGAGGGCACTCCGGTATCATTTGATGATGTCAGGACATATCCTTACTTTTTCTGGCAACTGCCAAATTATTCTCGAGGAGATCTTCAGGAGTTGTTTTTCTACAGGATTAGGATGATGGATGACAATACTGAGAATAACAGGGGATACCTGCCGATTATGGACTTGTATCGCCGCACAGTTTTGCAAGGCAATACAAGAGTTGAGCTGGACGGAATGTCTTCGGACGGCACAAGGGTTTTCCATCCATGGTCAGCCCAGATGAATCAGCACTTTGGATTTCTGACAAGTGTCGGGATACCAGGTGCTACATCAGAGTTTGAGTTACCAGGATTTAGTCTTAATCGCCCTGCTGCTACTGCAAATGCGCCAATACCGCTATCAATAGGTCTGATAAGTCAGCATGGTGTTGTTGGTTTTGAAACCGGAGATACGCCATTTCGTGTAGTTATACGCGGATATGACAGAGTATGGTGGAATGATGGTGACGGCGAACGAGTATGGATCGATCATGCTGAGATAACAATTTCGTGTGCTCGTATTGGATGCGCCCACAATGTCGGTCCTAGTGGTGAACTGGAGTGTTGCCAATGCATACAAAGATGCGCAATGAGGATAAATGGCGCAATAGAAGAAAACATTCCTGGCATAATGTTTATAGACTTCGATTTGGATGGGCAAAACTACAATGAAATAGTCGGTCTTTGCCCAGACTTTTCAGTAACCATCAGAGCCTTAGGCTACAGAACTGAACATAATTATCTTATCGGACATATCTACCTTAACCAACCGTTGGGTCATCCTGAAACCCCCAGACAGAGTTATGCAAATATATCGATGGAAAGAATTCCATTCCCAATAAGGGTTTGGGTTCAGGAAGTACCGGATGATTTTGTGCCAGAGCCATGCGCAGCCGGAGATGACTGTGAGGGCTGCGTGAGATGTGAAGCTCTGCCGCCTATACCTGAAACGGTATCCGGAGCGACATTATTGCACGATTTTAGCCCGAATGCTGAGTTTAACAACAGAACTAATCCGCAGCCCATAGTACCGGAAAGAGTTTGCTGTCCGGAATCAATACTTGGGGCGACTCAACCCGGGCCGGGGTATTATCGTGAGGACATTAACGGAAATCTATTTAGCCGCAATGGCACAAATCCCGGTCCATACTTCATAATAAATGCAATGTGGGGCGATAATATTCTCGGCAGCGCCCCGGGTTATAGCAGCCATTCACATCTTGATCTCAGATTTTCGGATTTGGTCAGACCGCAAGGTCCGCTATTTGGTGAGCGTTATGCCAACCCTCAGCTTCTTGATTATGAGGGGAATATGGTAGACGTCCTAGATTTGCATCTATACATTGAGGACATATATCTTCCCGCTATACAGTTTCACTTTTACAGGGATGATGGAATCGAAAGGTCTGTCGATTTTAGTGATGTGACGTGGGGAACTAATGCTCCTGCAGATAGCCCATTAGCCGGTCTTGAACTTGAAGCATGGTATTGGATACCAAGAAGTGAACTTCAAGTGATAATAAACAACAACTATTATGTTGACTCAGATATTGGACATGCATGTGAGTGTGGTTCGATTCATGGCGGAGAAGCCGGAGGTGGCATATTTAATAATACCTTTGGTCGCGAAACGGTAAGACCAACTGCAACCTTAGAGTTGGTTGATGTTAACACAAATAACGGTGTTCGAATGGTTGATAACTGGGTTGCCAGCCCTGGATTTAATATGGCCTATGCATCGTTTGATAATTTCGATCCCGGAGAGGATCAACAAGGCAATCCATTACCTCTGCAGGGGAGAAACAGTTTCCTCGCAGCACCTGTATTCAACAACGAACCACCTACCGGTTCCACTGCAGGTACAAGAGCGAACTTCGGACCTGAAGTTATAGAAAACACTGAGTTTGATCCAAATGTAGATGTCATTCCTGTTACCGATATGATAAGAGGTCTTGACAGGCGAGCAGATGAACGTCCAAGATCAAATACAATTGTAAATCCATTTAGCTTACCAAACAATGCAAGAAATCAAGCACTAAGCCTTGGGGATTCTTGGTCAATAGCTGTGCCCACCGGCACTGCTGGTGGACCAACAGGTGAGCGGAATCGAATTCGTGCCACTAGACTAGACTTGCAACGTATTTCAGATGCCGGTTATACACTTCTTCAAGGCAGCAATCCATATTATTGGGTTGGTGCAGACACTGGGACAAGCAACAGAGTGCATATGGAGACTACTTTCTCTGTAATTTGCCCAAGTGGTATCTACCATCCTGAACATAACCTTCGTTTAGAAGACCTTTTAGAGTGGGTTGAGGTTCACACTGCATGTCCACGAGGCTCAACTTGTGAGGCTTGTGATGGGCAAGGTTACGATGAGATGCGTGTAGTGCCGCGCATTAACATACCGCTTCGGCCGGTGATGCCTCCTCCTCCTCCAATTCTGGAAGACAGCCACACCATAACCGTATATGTATATACCAATGAAATCAATGTGCATGGCACAGGTTATGTTTATGGTGCCGATGGGCAGCCGAATCAAGTTCGTGTTTCGAGTGCGATGCTGCTTTCGAGTGTAGAAAGTGATCTGTTAGCAGATAATGAAGATGGTTCATTTACATTGACATTACAAGATGAAGAAAATCCATATTACTTTGAAGTTATAGCGGAAGGCTTTGTTGATGCCGTTCGTGAGTATCATTACCGCACATATTTAGAAAATAATAACATAGATCACATTATAATAACATTAGACAGACCCAGCCATGTGGTAAACTTCATTGTTTGTGAAGAAGGTAACGGAAACAAGCTTGCATATGGCAATCCGCCGCCTCGTATTAGCGAGTATGAACACGAGTTGTCGAGAGTGTTTTACGGCTTTGATTTGCAATATCCATACACTATCCCCACTCCGGTTGTAGGAAGCCCTGAGAATTTTAGATTTTCACATTGGGAAAAAGAGGTGTTAATAGAAGGAGAAAATGAAGTTCCGGCTGCTTCATGGATTGAGTATAATCCGATAGAGCACACTGTCACTTCGAACGCAACTTTCCGTGCTGTATTTGAGCCTTTGTTTACAGTAACTTTTGTAGCCGGTCCGGGTGGAATGCTTGCGATTACAGAAGAGTCGATTCTGGCAACACAGAGTATGGTGGTTTCCGGTGGGACGGTACTTGCAACATCGCAGATTCCAACACCTGTTGCAGATGTCACATTCTTCTTCTCTCACTGGGAGAAATCATATGACGGCGAAGTATATGAGCAGATTGACGATATAGTCGGATATGAAGTAATTCGAAATGTAACTTTCCGTGCTGTATTTAGGCAAGCAATCCTTACAATAGAAAATCTGCCTTACTTCACAACAATGCCGACAGATCAAACCGAAAGTGGGCATAGAACAATAGGGGAAACAATAGTGCTTGAGCCGGGAATTCCTTACGATGATTACAGTCATTATGCGTTTCTTGGTTGGGTGCGTGGTAATGTATTGCCTGAATTGGGTACATACATAGGCGACTTTACGTTGGCGACAGTCAATGGTCTTAGAAATTACAGTTTTGATATGCCGACAGAGTCAATAACTTATACTGCGATCTGGGGTTACAGAGGTTTTGTGGGCAGACCAGCTGTGAGTTTGACTATCGGGAACATTCCTGAAGATGTTTCTGAACAGATTGGCATAGCCTCTGTTAATGGGCTGGTTTTGGTAAATGCGATCCCGACAGAAAGTGGCAGTATCGCGGGAGCGCATACATTACCACAGGGTGCGGAAGTAACACTGAATGCAGGTACAAACAATAATCCTGATGCAGTACACTTTGCAGGTTGGTTCTTCGATGCAGATATCCCAGCTTCCGGTACAGTACTTGGAGTACCG
>Ga0131853_10008319_pt1 | contig 18900 bp, 17 predicted proteins | sample TergutLab28metaG_FD_92764 | JGI IMG/M metagenome (GOLD analysis project Ga0131853, IMG submission 92764) | Labiotermes labralis P1 segment gut microbial communities from Petit-Saut dam, French Guiana - Lab288 P1 (version 2) (version 2) | ecosystem: Host-associated > Arthropoda: Insects >...
AAGATGGACGTATTAACGTCTGAAACATGTTGAGCAATATATAATAAAGCAAGTGTCATCTAGTTGGTCAACCTTTATTCAAATATCAAGATGATGCACGGTCCAATACGCATAAGATTCTTTACAACCTGTTGTTCAAATAATACATACTGTACCCTTCTGTGTACAGAAATATATCATTACAATAAACTGCAACAGCATACTGGTTGTAACACCAGTTGTCATATAGGATATAAAACAGGAACATGTATGATATAATGCAGAAGTAAGTTGGTTTTTTAATATATATATATATATATGCTAATTGCTGCTATACTGCCATTTGATGTGAACTAACACAGAGTTCCCATTTCTGTGACCTTACATACATTTCTGATAATAGCTGAAGTTAAGTGTGAAACCAGGATTTAATGCAGTCAAAGGTGTTGTTACTGTCAGATCCTGTGGATAGTGTTACCCATGAAATTATTGTGGGAAATATTGAAGTGGATGCCGAAACAAAAGAGAGCATGAGGAAGACAGAAGAAAAACTGGATGGAAGGTATAAGGAAGGCCATGAACGAAAGAAACCTAAATGCAGGCCAGTGGGAAGAAGGAAGCAATGGAGTCTAGGTGTCGGACAACGTAGAACATTGTTTTTTTTCAAAGAATATATCAGTGACTCTCAGTCTGTGATGTACATACCCCTTGTGGAAGCTCCATCAAATTTTTTTGGCAGTCTTAAAATCTTCTGATTAGGTTTGGTACAGATTTAACACATTCTTGAGCCCCATGTGGGATCATCAAGACCATATTCTGGGCTGCTTGTGTTGTGTAGCAATTTTTAAGTTATGGCATCTACATAAGAAGACAAGCTAATTAATAAGAAGAAAAACTAATTCTGCTGAATTGGATTGATGAGGTATAAATATGGGTATTTTTCTGATCTGAAAAATGTAATGAGCACACTGCATAATATAGGCTATACCACAACAGCTTCAGGAACATTTTAAAAGTTCTGGTCATCATTATATAGGAACATTAGATATGACCACTGTGAATCCTTAACTGCTGTGCCCACAATCAACTGCTATGTTCCTTAAGGTTAACTTCTGTTTCAGCAAAGAAAGGATGTGTATGTTGTATTTTCTCACCCCAGCAAGAAGATATCATTTAAAGGACTTCAAGTGATCAAGATGACAGATCTGACAACCACATCCTGTCCTGATGGTAAAAGAAGGATCACTGACATATGCTTTCACCTTTTTCCATGTGGAAGTAGGTTGGGATATTTTCTTGTTGAACACGTTATTTGAAAGTCGTATAGAAATTGTGGTATAAATTACAACTGAGAATAGAGGCAAGTAAAAAAAGAATGTAAAAAAATGGTAAGCAAATGTGAAAAGTTGAGAATGTCTGATGAAGAACACTGCATTTCTTAACATTGAATTTATAAAAATAGCATTTTCTACCACCTGTGTGTGTTGAAGCCCATGTCTGCATATAAAAATTGAGTATTATATATAAGGAGACCACACCATGCCTACTTATCAATATGAAATGAAGGATTTTACATGAATGTTTGCTTTTTATTATAAGACCTGTGGTCCCAGATATTAAGAAAGCACTGTGATGATTACTATTTATGCTTGTAATACATAGATACCATACCATTTTTGTTTTTTTCCTGCTCTTGAAGCAAGGATGAAATCCTGCTTTACAAGTCACTTATGTAATTCCATTCTTTGGAAGTGGTAATTGTATATGTATCATCAAATATGCATATTAAATATACTTTAAAAACTGTACCTTTCATTACCAGCAGATACCCTGTGACAGCTCCATTGCATTAGCAAGCTGTGAAGAACCAAAGCTTTAAATAATGACTGCAAATTACTTAAAGTGTTTACCTTATGTTGAGAATTTACAATGTCATTATTGATTGCTCTTTCTACATGTCTATGCAATCTTATGACCACTGCCCTCCCCATTCTTTATATTCATTCCGTAAGTGCTCCTCTTGTATCTGTACCCACACTTTTTTTGTGTATGTATATCTGCTTTAACTTTGTTATATCCATTGCCATTTATTTCACATAAATTGTCTGCTCTAAGAAAAATTGCTGCTTCCAGTGTCACATATTTCCTTACCAATCTATCCTTAGTTTCACCAACTTTTCTTACAGGTTTTCTACTTTCAGGTCCCAGTTTTGGATTTTGTGCCTGTTGTTTCTGTGTGAATACTCTTTAGAAACATCTTTCCAAGTCCAAGCTTCTGTTCACGCTCCATACGTCAAGAAATATACAAGTAACCTACTTTAACTACAATGAAACTTCCGTATGTATTGTATTATAGTATTTGATTGTATATTATTCTCATTCATATACATATGTATTTGACATGGAGAAGAATCCACAAGAATATGCTAGTACTTATTCTTTCACTGTAAACTGTGGTAGTCTGCAGGTATATTGAAGCCATGTGTATTGTGTAAGCAATCATCCACTTTCTCAAACGGTACGGCATTTCATGGACAGCAGCTTCAGGGGTATCGTAACAGTGGCATTTACATTTCATGAACTGTATTTTATTTAATTACAAACACCAACATATGCACATATATAAATTATTTAAGAAGTCTAAAAATCTTAAATAATTTATATATGTGCATATGTTGGTGTGTGTAATTAAATAATCTACAGAACGCACGGTGAAACAATAACAGTTCATGAACTGTAGTTGCACAGGGTGTTACGAACCAATATCAAAAGCCAGGAACGAATGCACTTTTGTTAGGGATCTTAATATCCTTTTTCTTCATGTCCCTGTGTTTTTTGTTCAGAATCACCTCCTCATCTTGTGACAGCTCTTGACTCTGATGGACTGTACATTTAGTATGTGTTAGGTCATCACATGTATCCTGACGCGGAGACATGAATATATCTTGACTGAATGTGTCATTCTCTTGAAGATTTGGTAGGTGAAAAGTATTTTGGGTAGAACTCTCAACATCTGTTAAAATTAAGGATGTTGAAGCAGCAGTTCCTTTTTTGGAATGAATCTTCTCAAACAAGTTGTTTGTTGGTGTATGAGACTGTTTACTTAGTTGTAGTGAATTCGGTGCAGTTTTAAATTTCTTACACACACTATTCTTGTGTTCTGACACATGGAACGTGTTAAAACTTGAAGCCTCTTCTTCACATAACATTTCATGTGATAGCCTGTTCTGCTCTCCACTCGCACCACTAGTTAACCATGCCTGTACTTTATCATGTGATGTTGGAGAAAGGTCTTCCTGTAAAATAATGTGTCCTTCACACCACTCTGGTTCTTCATCAATATCCCAAACTGCAAGAATCCTGGGAGCCAGAACATCAATATAATTTTCCATTGCTTGTTTTGACATCATCCACTTATCTTTCTTGACCTTCTGTGTATTTTGATGGAGCTTGTATTGGTCAGACCTCAATCCTGAAACAAGCACATAATCATAAATCTCATATGTTTGCTAGAACCTCAGTCACATGAACAGCAACATATAACTTTCTGAAACCTTGGTTCCAGAAATATGCAACACTTGTAATTCTCTCTCTTACATACAGAACTCCACATAACAAGGACCAAACCAAACATCATAGTTGAATAGTTAGCATTCCTGTTTCAGAACACTCCGTGTTCAATTACTGGTGCACAGGCTGCTTTTCCTCAGGTTTTGTATGTTTTTTGTCGGCACCTCCATGAAAATTAGACAGTATTGTTTGTTATGATTATTAAATAATAGGACAGTATTGTTTTTTAGAGTTATTAAATAATGTAACAATATTATTTCTAACTATTGTTAAGTAATGGGATACCAGTGTTTGTTAGTGTTATTAAATAATGGGGATGTATTGTGTGTTAGTATTACTAAGTAAGGTTTTACAATTTTCATAGACTTCTAAAGCATTTTTAGTAATCCTCCCATTTGATGCTATAATTTCTGTACAGTTTATAAAGTCACTGCTAAATAAGAAACGGTAAATCAAGAAGATCAACATTTTTACTTCTGTCAGTTTTCTTGTATGGAAATCTTCCTTGCTGACCTCACTACGGTAACTTCTAACACCTGAAATCTAAATACTCTTCTAATATGTGCATCTTACAAAGAATGTATCCTGGAATAAGACCACTGCAAATAAATTCTATATTCAGGAAGTTCATTACATGAAATTACAAACATACTTTCTACATTTAGTATAAGCAGTCAACAAGCACTCTCTTGCTGAGGGTTCTATTAGACAGAAAACTGTTCTTATAGGGAAATAAAGCTTTGTCATGTAGGTGACTTTCAAGGAATCTTATCTGCAACATCTTACTGCTAGAGATCAGGAATAATATGGAGTAGTAGTACAAAATACTCCCAGAGTACACATACTGTTCTGTATTCTAGATGAGCGTTACTACAAACTTTAGCAGCAACTGTGGCTGGAATAGGGCTAAAGTATTTTACCTACGCAAACTTCTTTCCCTTTGGTTATTATTTAATCAGTATAATTTCTAACAATCATCAGATATGACTTACTGTTGTATACATGTCTCATTTCCCTCCTTGATGTTATTTTCAGAACAGATGAGGTCTTCGCCTTGAGCAGATGCTTTTCCCATTTTATCAAGCATCTCAAGTCCTTCTTCTCTGAACAGTCATTCAGCACCCCTGAACTGTTATTCACATTAATCTTCTTATATGTGCTACTGCCCTTAACATCATAGCACAGATTTTTCTCACTCAATTGCAACAGATTCTTAGGTTTCAAGATATGACTGAACACATCTCCAACAGCAGTCTGAGACAGAAGTGTGAGGTTAGAAGCTTGTGGTGGCAGCCACACCAGTCCTGTCAGGCTAAACTGAACACGCTGTTGTGTGAATGGATCAAGCCATATTCCATATCTGTGGGCAAAATGAACTGCATCATGCAGGTTTGGAAGTGCGAAAGGAGGCACATGACTGTATGGTACTTCTCCAACCCAAGTGTTAAGTAGTGACACTATCTCACCAGGTTCTTGGTTTCCTATGCATACTAGTTCATTTGCACTATTGGTAGCTACTGTACAACCATATAATGGTGTGGCACTTAGAAGGTGTGTCCAGCGCTGTAAGGGTCTAGATCCAGCACGTATGTCATATAGAAGAACGTGGTGACTTGTGCACACATACAAGGTATGTGGTTGTAGGCAGCTTTCAAACTCCAAGGATATGGCCTCACACCTTTCTAGACATTCTGGTAACTTCTTAAGACATAACAGCAAACTAGCTTTCCTTACATGGGTCTAGAAAACAAAAATGGTATCAATTATTACCGCTGTATGCACAAAAAATGTAACACTACACCTTGTCTAAAAGATACCGCACATTATATTGTACACCTCAAAACCTCCTATATCATAATTCTTACACTTATACTACAGATGAAAACTACATTTTTCTACCAAACTTGGAACATCTTTATTCCATCAAGGACACTTGTTATCCTCCCTCCCCCTGCAAGATTATAGCAACTTACAGCAACAAAATTGTTGGAAAATCTCACTTAAGCAAGGGCTTCCTAGCTTTTTGACAAGATATGCTTTGATGACGCGGTGTTATTAAATTTTTGACATTAATCTTTATACACACAATATATCATGTATCAAACAGGAGGATTTCTGTAGAGGGTCACACAGATCAGTGAGCTGCCCAGGCTACCTGGTCACTTGCTGACATACATAGCACACTACAGAAACATCCCTTTGTAAGTGACATTATTTTCACCCTTGTTTTTTAAATACTGTAATGTTTTCAAAGACATGTCTGTAACATAGTGTGTGTAACATTATCTTAGTAATTCCTACCCGCTTGTCCAGAAAGTATGAACAGCATCTGTCAGTCATCCTTATCATATATGGATCATTACAGTAAGATACACTGCACCATTTATCTGCCAATTTCCCTCCTGCAGGAAGCCTGGAAGTAACAGGATTCCTAGAATAAAAGTAACAGCAACACTGCAGTATGTCATTTTTTATAAACACCAGGTTACTTATTTAAGATATGGTGAACTTAAAATTATCTGCTTGTATGAACTATGGGACTTTCACAAACCCTGGCCACAGATAATAAAAGTTCATTGTATAGTGAAATGCCAGTGTGATATCATTGAACCTTTTAGATTTACTGATTTGAAAAAAGGCATATCTCCACAGTACAGAGTCCATTTCAACAACCTAGCAGTCACTTTACTCAACTAAGAAATTATTCCCTCTTATGGAGTATCATTCTCAAAGACATAATCTGTGTTTTTACCACAGAATGAGCACACAATTTCCATGCAAGAGGTCAAATTATATATTTATTGCAAAGTTAACTGCCTTCTAGTTTTTTTTTTCATAAACATAATGTAAACTGAACACACAACGTATGTTGTAAATTCTTGCGAAGTTATTTCCATTTCCTTTCTGAAGATCACAATGTACTGAAAACTGCTTACATTACATAAAAAAATTTCTAATATACACCAAGTGTTGTAAATTTAAAATGTACTGTTTACAAGCAAGCTATACAAATCATGCAGGTTTCCAAACATGCTCTGCAGCTATATTTCAACAATGTGCCCACCCTGCATGAATGTCCCACTCTTGAACACACTTCCTGGTTGTAACGGTACAATATGTTCCAGGTGAATGTCGGCTGAGATCTAATCCTGTGAATGGGCATTCAGATGTTACCTTGCTCACACTTTCCAGCTGCAAGCGGGGGTCAAGTGAGTACAATTGACACAAATTGCGCAAACGCGTGCCAATCAACCCTGCAACAGCAGTGTAATATGCAGATAAATACCTTACTGGTCTACCTCTTACTTCATAACGGAAAATATACCATTAGTACTGTATCATGTTCAACTGACGTACTTTCTTGAAAATGTGGTATGATCACGGAATATTGTCCCACCTTTCTATTCTTCAATTCATTGTCATAAACAATACCAACATGACACATATGGTAACTGTGGAATTGAATAGTACTGCAGTTTAATGTAGGGACTTGGCATGTTGTACAATAAGAACTGTGACAGTTTTCAAACAATGTAAGAAAGGAACCTGTCAGCTGCACAAAACCTATTTAGGTTAGTCAGAGTGTAAAGTTTCCTGCATTTTATTTCATTCTACTGATGAGTGACAGATGTAAAAATATTTCTACTTACAGTGTTAGTTTTCAAACACTGTGTTTAGGTGTGTAAAGTGGAATACTGAGATTACAAATATACCTACAGACTTTAAATATTGAAAATTGCGAATATTGTAGCAGTGTGAAACTTGTCTAAATATTTTAACACAGTCAATCTGTCTGCAAAGAAACAGATTTCCAATGCAAAATGATGAATTTGTAATTTATACTGGCCTTAAAAGTTATTAATTTCAAGGAAAATGGCATCCTAAGATCTTCCTACACACTCTTTTTAAACCCTACTGAATTACTTACTCTTCCATATTTTGATCAGAATTTGAAATCTAATGTGAGCTGGGAAATTCAACCCAAATATTTTATTTCAATTTCATGTTTGACAGATGAATTTTAAACTAAGTGTCCAGCAGACTGAATGGGATGGTTCTGGAACCTGCATTGAAAAGTCTGATATGCTATGGACTGCTATGTCTGATTTTTAACAAAAAACTTTGAAAAAAAAAATGTAGTACAAAGCCTGAAGTTTCTACAGTTTAAACTGTATTCAATGCCAATTATCAGTTTACGTATAATGATCGAATTGTGAATTCTCTAGTAGCACCCATACCCACACCTTCAACTAAGTTTCCTTGTATATTCATAATTTGTCCATACAAATGATGCAGGCCTTCAGTGCTGTGACTCGTAGAGACAGGATTTGTAAAAGAGACTGCATTATCACCACTGTGATTATGCAACTATCCCCAAAATTAGTTCTGCCAATATTTAGGATGTATTCCACCCACATACCAACCCTCATAATAGGCGATATTCACCTTTATCATGCTTGCATATTCCACGCAACTGGTGGATAGTTTGACCACTGGTAGGCTGAACAAAACTGCCAGTTGATAATGAAGCCTGCCAGTTATTTTTCATTTCCAAGGGCAGAACACCTGAAATGATCAGCAACAGATACTGCATACAATTCTAACTATTTCTATTACAAACGTCAGGTGTCTGGAAGGAAACAAATCACAAAATTAATCTGCGTCACTGTCTTATAGAATTACAGTGATCAGCAAACTCTGGTCCTCTTCTTATTCTAGTGTCATATATTGGTGCTGCAATCCTGTGAAGATTTTATACCTGAATCAAAGAGGGTAAATAACCCAGGACATGTGGAACACTAGAATAGTACACTAACCACAAAACCATTCACGAATGGTTGCCACTATAATTGTTCTTATGTTAGCGAGCTCTTGGGTTCACAGCAGTGACGAAGATTATTACTGCCCTCTGCAATGGTAAATGATTACCATTTTCACAGGAAAATATTGCTTCCATCTTCAGAAGGAAAGAGTTACTTCACATCTCATAGCACAGGAAGCCACATGGAGCTCACATCTACAGTTGAGTGGCTAACAACCTGTACTGTTCAGTTCTGTTCTGTTCTGAAGTATACTATCTTCCTCCATGTCACAGTGATACTCTCAGTAATTAATTAAAATACTGGCATATCCATTCAAAAAGACAAGACTTTTTGTATGACTTGCCCGTGGAATATGGCTGAGAATAGTGAATCTGAATAACACATTGTTAAATACAAACTAGTGTAAATTTTATAAATTTCATCAAATTACACACATAATTGGTCTTTCCTTTTGCCTCCAGTGGTTAGCAGCAGCACTTGGCCACCCATCTCCAGCTGATCCAAGCATCCTCCACTGTAGTACCAATTGTAAGTCTACAAACACAATCACGATTCAGTGTTAATATTATTTTCCTATCTCAATACAACTGCCCTACCTTTGCAACAATAAAATTGAAGAGTACCAGCATACACAAGAAAGAGATCCATATAAAATATTTAATCAAATATGCACATATTTTCAACATTACTGAAAGAAGATTGCACCAATAATATCAACTTCACTGAGATTTTTCATGTTTTTCCTCAGTTTTATACATAAATGGTGACAGAGTACAATTATAAAAACAATGCTCACAAGCAAACTTGTTTCTTCTGGGATACTGTTTTCTGTCACTGGGTGTTCATTGCCCAACGTTTCATAAATATGAAGAGGCCAGTACATGATCTTGGTCTTTGAAATGGTGAACAATGAACACCCAGTGATGGAGTGCAACATTCCAGAAAAATGGTGTTCTCAGCTGCACCGCTTCAAATGCCCCAAAATCTTCTTAACAGCCATTTGGTAATGGAAATCATTCTACCATCCCAAACTTCTCTGAAATAATGGGAAATCTTACCCCATCAAATTCTTTGTCTGGATTTCCTGCAATTAATTTCACATAGCCTGCATCTTTTCCTGAAATTGTGTGTACTGTTTTATTTGATGAAATCACATCCTGCAGAACCTGACAAACCATGTCTTCTGGAACAGATAAGAAATGTAAGAAGTAAGAAGGTGTTCTCTGAAATATATGACAAACAGCCACAATGGTTGAGCTTGCCATACAGGCCTGAATTTTTGTAAGTTTCAGGGATGAGCAAATACAGTCTGAGTGATGAATCTGGCCAAATTACTGTATGCCTCAATTCATCTAAATACATAACAGTGAATTCACATCATTGTGACTTCTAAAGTCTGTTCCCCATCCAATGGAAAGATTTTCATGTGTCTGCTGTTCATGTACTATCAACTGAAGAATTCACTATTAATTTTTCTTGACTGGAAGTTTACAATGAATGTTTGGAATGAAAATTCATGGGAAGCTGATATTTTCACTGTTAGTATGGGATATTTTGCCTAAAATTAATATAATCTATTTTATGCTGAAATTACATATGCTGCAACATGTTTCTGTATTCCACGAATTTAAAGACAAATGAGTTATATGTATGATATGCTGTACACAAGCAATAAACCATATTTAACATCTCATATTAGGTATAACATGTGTGTTGTAGAAAATAAAAAGTAAACTACAAGCAAAATATTTTTAACATCTGTATGTGACTGCTTACTTTTCTTTTGTGTTCTGTATTGACCCTTATATATACGAACTTGATGTTTCCAAAGAAGTTTCTTCTTGACTAAAACAGTTGCTGGATCTTCACCTTGTAACACTGTAACAACACATAAGAAGATCTGGAACTTTAATTTACTTACATTCCACATTCTTAATCATGGGATCTTTAAGCCAAGGACATAGAAGATATAATAATACATATGTGTATTGTAATTAACACTAATGAAAATGCAATAATCAGTTTTTTTTTTTCCTCTGGCACAACAGCCTCTAATGAGCCAAGGCATCCTCATTTTTGAGGCTTCATGATCACATTCAGACACACCACACTTGGTAGGACATGAGGGATCAGCTGGACACACAGACCTGTACCTGACAACACACAACACTCACAACAGACGGACATCCATGCCCTGGGTGGGATTTGAACCCACAATCCCAGCAAACATGCAGCTGCAGAACCATGCCTTAGATCACGTGGCCACTGGGATCGGCACTCAATACAAATAGAACAATTAATATAAATATAACTATGCAGTTGTTACAGCTATGTATAGACACGCCTTGATTTTGTGAAGGTAAATGATATCTAGTGAGGTGATATCATTCATCATACCGAGGGTGATTATATATGTTCCAGTTTGTTTGTAAGTGCTCTGTGTTTTCCATAAGGGATGGCAGAAATCAGATTACAAGTTCAGTGGCAAGAAGCATACTGCAGTTTTTCACTAAGCCTCCACAACCCACTCCTTTGAATTCTTTCCATTATACTAATTACTGTCTTATAAATTCTATGTGATACCTTAATTTTATCACAGGAGATTACTCCACATAACACATAGAGTGGAAATAAGCAAAGTAAACTAACGTTTTATTATCTACATTCATAAGTGATGTGACTCCCCTCACAGGAAATTATGCAGAATGACACGTTGTGTGTGTTTTTCCACTGAAGTTGTTTATTTTTAGGTCAAGCATGTAACGTTATTCTACAATTGTTTATCATTGTATTAAATAGTTAGTTTTATATGCTTGTTATTTTCAGCAGAACATGCCACTTAATTTACCAAAATTAATGCTAGTTTGATGGCTATACACTAGCAACCTAGCAGAGGTGTCATTCTTGCAACAGTGAAAGTAGTCAATTTCTGGATGTTAAATAACAATCAGTACATACTATTAATTCCAAATTCACTTTTGCAGAAAAATGTTTCCTGAAAATATGCACCACAATACATCCTACATAACAGTAGATTGCCAATAGAGCAGATCTAAAGGTATCCCTAGACAGTCAATAGTATTATGCAATAATTAATACTGCACAATATTACTGACCATCTAGTTGTAATATTGTGCAAACTAAAATAAAATGCTGAATAGTCTGTAGACAGTTTTGCATAATATTCATTCAGTTATCATCTGCCTGCCAAGCAGTAAACATGTTTCCAGCATAATAATTCCAATGTATTGAGGAGATATAGCATTTATGAATTTCAAGTCTTCAAAAGTATCTCCTGAGGCCACAAAAGTATCTCCTGAGGCCAAAGAGCCCAGCATAATGGATAACACTGGCTGAGTGTGCTTCTCACATATATTTCTTTTAGCAGTTGTAAGGGTAACAATCTCGAGGAGCTCATCCAATGACGAACTAACCAACCAACCGCAAAAAATTTTGTAGTCATTTGGCTCATTCAGCCTGAAGTCTGTCATAATATTTTTGTGTGCGTGTGTGTATTATGGCCTTCATTGGCACCATTCTTTGGTCCAGTGGAAAACTTTCTTTTCCTTTCTTAAACACAAGGCTAAAACAATGTACACAGAAGCAGCAACAGTATCAATCAACAGGTTTACTTGTCGTAACCCACAAACTGGTTTACTTGTCGTAACCCACAAGCAAAATGAAACATTGCACAATCATATAGTCATCTAGGGAGAAACATATTACACAATATTAATTCAAGGCAATAATAGTGCCCATCTAGGGGCCATTTAAGACAAAGCTAAACATTTGGTATGTGTACAATTTAGTGGTAGGGACTGTGAAACACAACTGTTTATGTAAACAATTACTTTATTGACTTAAGCATGGCAGTTACAAGTTATGGGTGCATTCTCATTGAGCCATCATGAGGCTGTGATAACAATCATATACAATGGAAAAACATGTGTTGCTATGTATACCAAGGTTCAAGTAGTAACTGAGATACCAGTTTAACATTATATCAAAACTTTCCAACTGTTATACTATAGGACCACAAGCTAAGTGAACAAGACACCTACTAATTGTGATATGAACCAAAAATTACAAAAATGCGAAAGTCACACTACACTAACCTGACGTGGGAACAAAAGGCCCCTAATCTCTAAAAATGATGCTGCGGCCAATATGTCATATACTCTACAGACTAACGGGTATATATGCAACTGACGTTATGGGTCTATTGAATGTATAAGCCGCACGTTCCAGTTACTGCGCACTGCCAGCAACAACTATAGCAGAATAAGCAATATTATTGATTTGACTTGGGATCCAGTAATCAGTAGTGAAATTTAGTGTGTAACTTAACTCATTATTACTATTCATAAACTTCTTGTCTGTCTTACTTGTATTTTACTTTTAACTGTTTTATGACAAATGCACTGCGCACTTTTAATATATTATGTATTATTGTGACTGTTTCCATATCTGTAAAGATCTAACGAAAGGTGAATAAATATGACATGATATGAAACGCATAACATTTCTTCACCTTTAGTAGAAACCTTAGATGGTGACATCAGAGGCACTGGTTGCATACAATTGTAAGGGAAGACTCGTGAACCGTCTGCATCTTCCTCGTCTATTTTTTCATGTAGATTATGGCCTGGCACTCCATAATGGGGAAATTTGCGTAACGACAAACTGTCACACTTTTCTAGTACACCTCGATACACATCTACCATTTTAGCACTCAACTACACTTCCTAAAATACTGGTTCAATAAAAGAATGTGCTCACATAACCTAGCCACCATAACAATCGTTTCGTTCTCACGAAATGGATAGGAAAGTAATTTTTCACGCTGCGTCCTGAGTAGTATATATACGTATTTACTTCCTCACACATTTTTACGTAGATGACTGATGCAAAAATAAATGTGCCTCTCAGATGTACGGCGCGATTTAATTACCGCAACTTTCCACCGTCATCAACTACCCGCCATCACAGTACAGATGCTACGGCGTACAGGGCAGAAATCTGTGGATACAGTTGTAAGACTGGAGCGGAGTATGGCGGAGGGAGAACGGTAGGAATATGTAACCCGTGATAGGGACTTACCACATGAACTGTGGTTAGGGATATATTGTTATGGAACCATGGGTTTGAAAGTATTTCAGATTGAATTTGACAATGCTAGCAAAACGTTCTATCCCGGCCAGACGGTATCGGGGCGTGTTCTTTTATCTCTCTCCTCGCCAAAAACTCTACGTGGTGGGTAAATTTTATACATAACAGCCGTATTTAACCGTGATAATATTACATCATTTTGAATTGCAGGATAACGGAATTTATATTAATATTCCATAAATGTGAGTAATTTGTGGGGCTTATCAAGCACTAGTCGTACATGAATTATATGAGCCTTGTTGAATATGCTAAGATAATTTATTCATCAACTAGGTGGTGGTTATGTTACTTCAGGTATGTTGCACGTATAGTTGAGCCCAGGTAGCTTAGCGACATGCTGGATGACTGGGGTTTGATTCCCAGCAGGGACAGAGATGCTTACGTTTTCACCATTGTATCCAGCTTGATTCTGGGGGTCCCGTGTGTTGTTCTATCAAAGGGGAAAAGGAGGGCACTTTCTGTATTGTTTAAGGCAGTTGGGACTTGAAGTCAACCACTAACCCTCATGTTTTGCCAGGGTTAAAAATGTAAGTAGTAATACCCCTGTTCCTCCATAAGTTTTCATGGTGTTGGTGGTGAAATAAGGACAAATACATCATTACCTTCCAACTGAACACGCAGAAGCAGAGATGGACCAGGCTCTTATGTGACAGCTTCCATGTTTCACTTCCCTATGTGCATGTGGACAGTCCGCTCTATTATTTTAGAGTAATTAATCTTACAAAAATGGTCATTTTTTACTGGCATGTTGGCCTGTAAAGTAAGAATAAACAACATATTATTAGAAAGTGGAAAGTTAAAGTTGTTGTGTACTTTATAAAAAGTAAACATCTTCAACCTAGCCAGTGTATATGTATTTAACACAGCAGTAGTAACTTCATTCCATTCATCAGTTTTGTAAGTTACACTGATCAGTGTCAGAGTGTGTTGAATAGACTGAGGTTACACACTTTAGAATGACACTGGTGTGTATAATAGTCATAACAGCTGGGTTCAAAACAATTTTAAGGTTTAAATAAATCAGTGTGGTTTGAATGAGATCTAATTCTTTTCTGTTACGAACACTAGGAAACTTTATGGCTAATGTCTTAAGATTGAGAACTCTTACTATTATCTTCGAGATATGTTTTTGAAAGCAAATGAAACATAAGAATACAAGATCAGAGTTTGATTCTGGTGTGAATATTCAATTGCAGCATGAATTATATGTTGGTTGATATAAGAAATTCTTATTTGAACACTAATGACTTTGTTTGGGAGGTGTTGCTTAGTTGTGTGTCACATTTATTGCAGGTATTTTGATCAAATTTAAAGGTGAAGCAAATGTTCAGTGGACTGAATCTGAATCACGAAAAAACAGTGATGGAACTACTGCGGTACATACTGTATATTTTCAAGGAAATGAAAAATATTTTGAAAGTAAATACCATTTGGTTGGTGGACGTGGTAAGTACATGGTGTCAAAATATTATGAAAAATACTGTGCAGTGTGATAGCAGGTATTGGGGTTTGCTTGTGCCATGAAATGGAGGCTGCAGTTTCCTCCAAAGTCTTGGTAACTTTTTAGGACACTGTATTATGTCACATCCCAGAAGATAGTTATCTCTGTAGTTACTGCACTGCAATTATTATGTAGACAAAAGATGCAAAATGGTTTTTTGACTCTCAGATGAGTTCCATCATTCCTTTGTATACACCTATGTTTAGTGTAAGGAACCTTGTCTACTCTGGATTTTGTCATCTCTGTTCCAGACCTAGCCATTCATATTGACAGGTCTCCTCATCCAGATGTTAAGAGTAGTAACTGCTAAACTGTGAATGTCCAGTTTCCTACTTCTTGTCTGAATTTATTTTGACATCTGAGATGGATTATCATTCTGCCACACTGGCCTTCTGTGTCAGTCAGACCAGAAATTTGCATTCGTCAATTCTGGTGGATTAAGTTACAGGCCACCGTTTTTTTTTTATATATATATTTTTTTTATTTAAATCTCCATACGTTTAACAATGTATGGTCACACACTGTGATGTATACAGGGCTATCCTTTTTGTTTGGTGTGATCCTTAGTAATACTGTCTTCTTTCCATGCACTGCCTAAAGTGCCTTGCAGAATATTCTTGCCAGCACCAGCCCATCCAGTTGTTACTGTGATTGTCTTGCCATGTGTCCCATCTGCATAAGGCTGGGAAATTTATTGTCATTTGTTGGGTACCTGACCATATTAGCGTGTTTGGCAGGCATCCACCACTATATCTGCCAAGGAAGTTGTTTTGTTTGGAGATTAAACATCTGACTGGGCTAAATATGGTGATGATTGTGCCACTCTTTTTCATACTGTATTGTCAGCCTAGCAAAGACTCATATGAAAGACAACAAATTTTTAATTGTGAAATTATCCATACAGGTGTGGCATTTCTTCATGTCTATCAGGAGGCATGAGGTAACATTTACTTAGCTTAGACTGAACCATATGCTTGACACATGGACATTTGTTACTTGGTGAGCTTTCACCATTTTGTACATACTTAGGGGAACCCCTTTCTGTTCTGCATATTTTCGTAAAAGCTGTATGTTGAGGAATTCAGTGTTCTTCATCTTCATAGCATGTTGTGTAACATGCTTGGTGATGTTCATCATAGTGTGTCGTGTGTTTTTAATATTCATGCATAGTATAGGGTTCTGCTACCTGATTTAAGCATAGCGGATGACATTTCAGAACTTTAATCTCCTATATCATTCTTCTGATCTTTAGTTGTATGGTTACAGGCTGCTATGTAGCGTGACACTGTTACATTTTTCTACACAGTGTGGTATTTGTATCATCTTTTAATGTGCTGTCATTCTTTGATATCATTGATGATCCCAGCTGTTAATTTATGACATGTTTACAGGTAAGACGAATCTTGTGTGTCTTTTAAGTTACAGTCTTACATTTAATTGACTTTACACTGCTACATATTACCCTAATAAATATCATCTTACTTATTATACTTATTAAGTCCTGTTTCTTTCTTAATGAATATATTTCAGAATTGTGTTTCCATATTTTAACTTTTCAATGACAATAGAATGTGACTGAACATAAATGTGTGTATGTTTATAAGCAAAAAATGTAAGTCTTGTTGGATGTTGCATTGTATCGACTGGTGAATAGTTGCCTTCCCAAATCTGCAAACATGTCACAGAGTAGCTTCCCAACAGAGGTGTGTACAGTGTGAAATTTGAGGTTCTTGAAGTGGTATTCATAAAGATTAAAGTCATCTGGGATGTTATGTCATGAACACTGGGAACTTTACCAGTTGACACAGCATAACATTTTGAGAAACTTGGGTGTTCGTCATCCCCGTTGTAAGAAGTTTGCATCTCGCTAAATAACTCCAAGGAGCAGAGTCCTTGACAAGTTGTAAATTCTTCAGCTAGTTCAGAAATTCCTTGTATTTTATAGAACACAAAGGTTATCTCACATATTTGTAATTGTTTAAATTAAATTCTTAATCTTATCTTTGTCTGGAACAACCACGCCATTCACAGTAAGTCCCAACTGCATTACTTTTACTTGAATTTCTGCTTTGCAAACTGATGTTGGTAAGAAGAGAATATTGTGTTAAAAAAACATTCATTTACAAGATATGATCTTGAAAGGAAGACTGTGTGAACCTTACACTTAGATTAAAGTGCAAATGGAATATAAATAAACTTACTTTTGGACTCAGATCATCTCGGAAAACCCAGTATTGAATGTAGAAAAACAATAAAACCAATATTATTTGATAGTTCACTATACTTTTATTTTGTTACTTTCACATTATCTGTGTACAGGTGATCAAATGGTATTGTCAGAAGGAGAGCACTGTTTTCCATTCAGTACTGTCCTACCTACAAAACTTCCATCATCTTTTGAAGGGGAGTTTGGTCATATTCGATACACAGTGAAGATTGTAATTGATCGACCATGGAAATTTGACCATGAGATAAAATCAGCATTTACTGTAATTTCAGCACTTGATTTGAACACTCATGCAACAGCAAAGGTTTGTCTGTAGTAAATTTATTGTGTGTGTAGCACCTTTTTACCCAAAATTCTGAAAAATTGTTGCATGTTTCAGCTTTAATTGCACGTACCATTGTGTTGTTACCCTATTGGCACAAAAAGGAGAAGAGAAAATGATTTCTATGACTAATATAATCATGAAAACGACTTTTATAGTAACTAAGCATAGGAGTCCTGCATCATGAGAAGGATCTCATAACATCATAACCAACCATGAGGTATGAAAATCAGAGTCATTTGTCTGAAACCCATCTACAGATTAAGTGAAAAAGTTATTTTAGTATTTTATTACATAATCTAAGGATCAATCAAATTTCAGTATCTCGGTTACACGAACACTTTTTTTTTTTGGAGGGGGGGATTACAAATGTAGTGCAATTATTTGACGCATTTCTCTGACTGTGTTTCTAATAATAAACACACTATTTTCTGTCTTAGAATCCTTTGAAGCAGGAAGTGGAGAAGCGTTTCTGTTGCTTATGCTGTGAGTCTGGACCACTTACCATGGTACTGTCTGTGCCTGTTACGGGATATGTACCAGGTCAAGATATCCCAGTTACTCTTGAGATTGACAATGCTAGTAATATTTGTGTAACAGATGTGAAGTGCAAACTTAAGCAGGTATGTGGTTAGGTTGGTTTTGTCGGCAACTAAAGAAATTATGTCTTATTTAACTGACTCAGTTGACAGTGGTTAAATCAGTTATTTTATCCAGTTTGTCAGATTTTCTTTGAAATGTTGAATTGAAGTTTTGATAAATTTTAATTTATTTGAAGGGTATTGCATCTGTTTCAAGCCCAACTATGTTTACAGATGTACATAAAGCCAATTTGAACAAATTAGAAAATTACACTTCTTCTTTACAAGTTTATGACTAACTCATTACCTCCTCAACACTGAGCAGACTTTTCTGAAATGTGCCATCCCCGTTGTGTGTATAAATAAATAGGTACACAACAAATATTTCTAATGATAGAAAGCACACACAACCCATAAGCTGACGCTCATCGATGATGGATAGACAATAAGCTGGAATCCCGCATAGTACAGCTGCAATGAAAATAGACACCTACACGAGCATTGCACCCCAAGTCAGCACAATAGCCACACTACAGAACCCCCCCCCCCCCCCCAAAAAAAAAAAAAAAAAAACAAAATGAAACACCCCCCCCAATAAAAACACAAACCCAAATTTTTTTTGTGGGGTGTTTGGTGGTTTGGGTTGTTTTTTTTGGTGTTTTTTTGTGTGGGGGGGGGGGGGGGGGGGGGGGGGGGGGTTCTGTAGTGTGGCTATTGTGCTGACTTGG
>Ga0131853_10008321_pt1 | contig 18899 bp, 13 predicted proteins | sample TergutLab28metaG_FD_92764 | JGI IMG/M metagenome (GOLD analysis project Ga0131853, IMG submission 92764) | Labiotermes labralis P1 segment gut microbial communities from Petit-Saut dam, French Guiana - Lab288 P1 (version 2) (version 2) | ecosystem: Host-associated > Arthropoda: Insects >...
ATTGGGGTATAAGATTTTTAGACGGCAGTTACCTGATGCTTTTCGTCTTTACCGTAATATGCTTCTTAGCGTTTTATGTGTTCTTAGTGGCATCAGCCGTAGTAGTCGGGTTTGCAGAGCGTATGCTGACATTAGGATTTAAACCCGGATCTTATCCTCCTGGTTCTCCGGTATTCTTTCGCTGGCTGGTTTATTCGGGACTCCATCTTTGGATGGTGAATCTTGTATTGCCGTTTTTGCGCGGTAATAATTGGATAAAGGTCTATCTGCGGATCGCAGGAGCAAAGGTTGGAAAAGAAACATTTATCAACAGCAAGGATATTTTTGATGCGTATCTGTTGGAAATTGGCAATAATGTATTGATTGGTGGCGAGGCGTTTCTAAACTGCCATCTGTTTGAGAATGGTCATTTGAACCTTGGTAATATCATTATCGGCGACGGGTCAACTGTTGGCGCTAACGCTTACTTGACACCGGGTACACGCATCGGAAAGAACAGCACTATCGGAATGTACACATATCTGCGCCGCAACACCGATGTACGCGATGGCGAAGCCCTGGTAGCTCCGCCCGGGATGAGCGCCCGCCAAGTCATAAAACTCATGCGAGCGCAGAAGTGAATTCAAGTTAAAGTGAGGCTGTAGCAACAGCCCCAAACTCATACAAGACAGATGAACCGTCCCCCTGTCACCCCTGTCATTAAGTTAAGCATCTAAAGTAAATATTAATCACACGGAATGTATACATGCTTTACTTCCACCTCAAGAGACTACCTGATGTTTTTATGTCAGCAGTATTCTTTATGCGCTCAATCCTACTTGGGGCACTCGCTGCATTTAAAGCAACTACCAGCATTAATATTATTAATTCATTTTCCTTGTTAGGGAAGGTAACTACTTGTGTATTATGCAGAATCTTATATGAAATATCCGCAACTTCTGTTTTTCCACATAAAATCTTATACTTCCAACCGGTAACATTACCTTTTATTCGCCACCCATTAAAGCTTACTTTATACTTCCTAATACTCATAAACGTTGAGTTTACTTTTCCTAATTTTTTGCCGTCTACCTCTATAATGTAATCGTCTGTGTTTAGTGAGATTAGTTTCTTCGTAACTGTTCCTCTAGTTATTCCTTCAGCATCAAATACACTATAGCACTGCCTGATAGAAGTAAGTTCAGCTTTAACTGTGTATTTGATATTATCATATCTATCATATACATCATATTTGTCAATATATGTTAAAATATGTTGACTGATGACAAAAACCCCGGTGCCTGGTTCTACATCGAAGACTTTTTTCGAATTTTCTTCTACCTTTTCGCTTAATTTTTCTGTTGTCTTAATTGCGCTGTCTAATACCTTAATCGCTCCTTCTAATGGATCCGATGCGAACTCAGTGACTCTACTAAGAATACTTTTGCTCGACTTGTTATTGTTACTTTTCTCATTTTTCTGACGATTTTTATTACCCATCATAGTGTGTCTCCCAATCTAATAATTTCTATGTTACCCCACGGCGAAAGGTGGTTGCGTTTTGCGTTTATTGAATTTACACGATATTCTACAGAAATAATCATATCTAAGTTGAAAGGTCATTTGGTCGACTGTAGCAAAAACACAGTGGTTTTTTTACTATATCATAGGGAATACATTTATTCAAAATTATTTTATTGCATAATTGTGCTCCCTATTATATATTAAACATACGCTTTTCTGCTTAAATCCTGTTTACTCGTAAGGAGGGGTTGCAAGTTTAAGATAGAAAAAACAAACAAATCTGATTTAGTGAAAAAGAGTAACTGATGAAATATCTCGTCCTTTTATAGCTTGTTTTATTAGTTGAAGGAGAGTCTATGAGAAAAATACTTTGCTTGCTGCTTATTACCGTATTAGCCGTTTCATTATATGGCTGTGGAATTGAAGTTCCGGAACCTGCACCTACTCCTGAGCAACCTGCTATCGCGGTTGAATCCCCTGAGGTGATTGAATATGTTGAGCCGATTGAAAATAATAGTTCAGAAGATGTGGAAGATACCTTAGAAGATGTAGAAAATAGAGAAATTACTATATCATTTATATTCGGGAATAGAGCCGGGCTGTTTACCGGATTATTGTTGAACGGAATACCTGTCGGTCAAGGTATATTCATAACGACAAACAATGATGATGTTACATGGACCTATACCGGTGAATTTGATAACGGTCAGTTTAATGGACAAGGTGAAGCTGTTTGGGAGACCGGCGCACGCAGAGTTGGCACATATAAAAACGGTTCGCTTGTTGAAGGTCGAATATATGCTGATGATGGTACATTGTTATTTGAAGGAATCCTTGGTGAGCAAGAAGAACACACTGATGAGTTTATTCAATTTTTACTGGACATAGAATTTCCGTCAGATAATATGGAACCGATTTCTTTCTCAAGAGATTTAACTGTTCACTTCCTTGACGTTGGACAAGCAGATTCTACGCTTATATTGCTTCCTAACGGTGAAAATGTACTCATTGATGGAGGAACGACAACTAATGCAAACAGTATAATCAGATACTTACGTTCACATGATGTTACTACCATAGATTACCTGGTAGCCACACATCCACACGCTGATCATATTGGTGGTCTGCCTGCCATTATAAATGAGTTTGATATAGGTAGTATTTTCATGCCCCGCATCACTCATACTACTCGGACTTTTGAGCAGCTGCTTATAAGCATACAAGATAAAGGATTGCAAATTGATGAGGCAAAAGATGGTGTTAATATCTTGTCATTGCCCGGATTAGAGATAGATATTATTGCTCCTGCAAGGTTTGATTATTCTAATCTTAATGATCATAGTGCTGTAATACGACTAGTGTTTGGCGACACCTCGTTCTTATTTATGGGCGATGTTGAAGACACATCTGAAAACCATATCACAGCAGACGTTTCAGTGGATGTACTAAAAGTCGGACATCATGGCAGCAGAACGTCCACATCTGCTGCCTTCCTGCGCAAAGCCGCGCCCTCTCATGCTGTAATAAGTGTTGGCAGAAACTCTTATGGTCATCCATCGGACGACGTATTAGCCCGTCTTGATGATGCAGATGTTGAAGTATACAGAACAGATATGGTTGGTACAATTGTATTTACATCAGATGGTGAAAGTATTATTATAGATAAATCTCCAACACCATTTCAACCACAAGCACCTCCTGAAGATGTCGGAAGTGGAGGTGACACCAGCGATGGTATAACAGAAAACACCTCAGGTTCTGATGATATAGTTGTATATAAAACAAGAACAGGTCAGCGTTATCATAATGATGGATGCAGACATCTTTCACGAAGTAAAATTGAAACGACATTAAGCGCTGCAAAAGCACAAGGTTTAACCGCATGTGGTACTTGCCGTCCACCAAGCTAGAGGAGAGAAAAATGCTCATAATTGATCGATTTGAAGGTGATTTTGCTATTGTTGAAATATCAGATGGTTTTATTAACATTCCTCGCATAGATTTACCAAGCAACGCTATGGAAGGTGATGTGCTTATAATCAGTGTTGACAAGGATGAATCTGATGCACGTGAAAAACGAATCGATTCAATGATGAATAGTCTGTTCAAAAAATAAGCTACTTCAATTTCGCAAGCAACGCATCCGCACCGCTCACAATAGTCTCCATACAACCGCTCTCAAACGGTGATTTTAAGCCTGCTTCGGCGACTATCTCCGTGAATGTGCGTTTTCCTGCTTTTTCGAGCAAATCTATATAACTTTTCCATGCCGCTTCTTTGTTTGTTTCCATCCAAAGGCGGTACTGTATTGCGCATGTTTGCGCTAAACAGTAGTCAATGTAGTAAAACGGAAGTTCGTAGATATGCGCTTGTCGTTGCCAATGACCGCCGTTTCCAAAGAAGGGGTCGCCATCATAATCTAAGTGCGGTTTGTATTCTTCCTCAAGCTTTTTCCAGGCGGCTTTACGCTCAGCAGGAGTCATTTCAGGGTTATCGTAAATGATGTGCTGGAACTCATCTACCATACAACCGTATGGTAGAAATACCAGTGACGATAATAGCTGCATATATAGGAATTTATCTGTTTCATCTTTGAAAAATAGCTTCATCCAATCCGCAGTGAAAAACTCCATCGCCATAGAATGTATTTCCGCTACGTCTGATGTATAATCTTGATACTCAACAATTTCGATATTTCTTGCCATATATGCACATAACGCATGCCCGCATTCATGTGTCATTACATCCACATCTTCACTGGTACCATTGAAGTTTGCGAAAATAAACGGGGAGCCGTAGTTAGGAAGGAAGGTACAATATCCGCCACCTGACTTCCCTTCCTTAGCGAGCACGTCAAAAAGTTCTTTATCCAGCATGAAATCAAAAAACTCCTTAGTTTCCGCAGAAAGCTCGTCATACATCGTCTTCCCTGCCGCAAACATTTCTTCGGGTGTGCCTTTTGGAGTGGGATTTCCTTCTGCATAAAAAATATCTTCATCGTAGAATTTTAAGCTTTCAACTTCGAGGTCTTTACGTCTTCGCTCATGCATATCTCTGAGAAACGGCACAAGTACTTTCTTTACCTGATCGCGAAAGCGTTTAACAGCGACGGCATCGTAACTGTTGCGATGCATTAAAATATAACCAAGCTCAACAAAGTTTTCATAACCCAGCTTTTGTGCCATTGTATGGCGAAGCTTTACCAATTCGCTGAAAATCTCATCAAGCTCTGCTTCGTTCTCAACGAAAAACTCTGTCCGCTTGGCATATGCTGCTTTTCGCACTTCCCTGTCTGCTGACAACTGGTATGCCCTGAGTTGGGAAAGATTTTGCTTTTTACCGTCAAAGTCAAGACTTGCAGACGCCATTAGTTTATTATACTTGCTGCAGAGAGCATTTTCTTTCTGCATTTCCTCAATTATTTTCTCATCAAAACCCTTGAGTTTCAGCTCTGCATCCGAGAACCATTTTTCACCGAGTTCCTTTTCCAGTTCCGCTCTTTGCGGTGAGTTCACCATTGCACGATAATAATCCATACCGATTTTCTCTATTAGCGGGTCAACTTCGTCAAAAAAGTCTTTTTCCTTATCGTAGAACTCATCTTTTGTATCGACGGTATGTCGGATATACACCAAAGAATTAAGAGTGTGCACATCCTTGAACATCCTTTTAAATTTCTCGTACAGCTTCATTATCTCTGCCGCACTGCTTGCAGCCCGGACAGCCGCGACAACGGCTTCCCCATCAGCAGTCATTTGTGCTATATCAGGTCTTTCGTATGGCATTTGTGAAAACTTCATTTGCTTCCTCCTGTTAGTAAATTTTGTCAAGCTTTTTCAGTATAACAGAAAAAGAAAAAAAAGCCATGTTTAATATACCGGCTTTTGAGAACATATGGAGCTTCCGGTCGGATTCGAACCGACTACCTGTTCATTACGAATGAACTGCTCTACCGAGTGAGCTACGGAAGCACGGACAAGATTATATCTACTCATTTTTGTTTTGTCAAATTATCGATCCGGTATGACCGGTAACGGTTTCCCACAACGATTTGTTGCGATTTTCTCTTATAGTAACAGCTCTTTTAGCTTGTCTGTCAGCTTTACGATATCAACGGGTTTGCCCATATGGGCGTCCATGCCGGCTTCCATGCAGGCGTCTATGTCGTCTTGGAAGACGTTGGCTGTCATAGCTACGATCACCAGCTTCTTGTCTCTTTGGACAGATGCTCCGTGTTCTTCATAAAAAGTCCGTATGCGTCTTGTTGCTTCCAAGCCGTCCATTTGCGGCATTTGCAAATCCATCAGTATGATGTCGTATCTTTCAGGATTATCGGATACTATTATAAGAGCCTCTTTGCCGTTTTCAACACAGTCGATAGTAAAACCACTGTCTCCCAAAAGCGCAAGCAATATCTCGCGGTTAATTTCGACGTCTTCTGCAACCAGCATATGTTTACCCGTGAATATGCCGGAGCTTGAAGCAGTGTCGCTGTCGTTTCCCGGTTCAACGTGGTCTTCCAGCGTAGAACTAAACACATGTGCGTCTTCCAACATCGCTGTAACAATGAACTTTGCTCCCTTGCCAAGCTCTGATTCAACCTGAATACTTCCGCCCATCAGTTCTATAATACGCTTTACAATTGCCAGACCCAATCCCATTCCGCCATATTCACGGTTTGTTTTGCTGTCAGCTTGTTCAAAAATCCCAAACAGATTCTCCTGCTGCTCGGGTGATATACCGATCCCATCATCAGATACCTCTATTTTTAGCTTGTAGGTGCTATCGGTTTTCCCGGTTATAGAAATAACAAGACGGACATTACCACTCTCTTGAGTAAACTTTACAGCATTGCTGAGAATATTTATTAGAACCTGCGACAATCGTTGTTCGTCACCAATAACCTGATCAGGTATTTTCTCGTCAATTTTGACTGTCAGTGTCTGCTTCTTTTCATCCGCACGGTACTTAACAACAGAAAGTACCTTTTCAATCATGTGTTTAAAGTTGAATTCTGCAGGAACTAACTCAAGGTTGTTTGCTTCAATTTTCGCCATGTCAAGTATATCATTTACTATTCCCAGTAAATGTGAAGAGGCATCCCCGATTTTATTGAAAGCATCTGTTTTCTTTTCAGTGTCGTCTGTTTTGTTCCCGATGGTCGACATGCCGATGATTGCATTAAGCGGTGTCCGCATTTCGTGACTCATATTTGACAAAAATTCTGATTTCGCTTTACTTTCCAACTCCGCCGTTGCCAGTGCCATGCGTTCGGTAATATCACGCGATATACCTAAGACCCCGATGGTTTTGCCATCGATATAAAGCGGGGCTTTTATTGTTTCAAAAAGAGCCCTTTTTCCATCGGCAGACATGACAAGCTCTTCGGTAATAACTGTATTTCGACTTTCCATAACCACGAGATCGGTTTTATTAAACTGTTCAACAATATCCGGAGGCGCACCAAGGCCGTCGACGTCATTTTTCCCGATTATATACTCTTTGGCGCGGTCATGATAATCAGCAAGGCTCTTATTACAGATTAGATAATTAAGATTCAAATCCTTAACGAAAATATGATCGGGAATAGAATCTATCAGTACGCTGAGTGTGGTTGTCTGAAACGCCAGTTCCTGCGTCTTTTCATCGAGGCCTTTGCTTATATGCGCTTGCATTAAATTCAAGGCCTTTTCCAGTACTTCGATTTCATTTCCTGCAAACTGTATCCGTTCTTCCTTAAGCTCCGGCAGTGCACCTGATTGCACCATAAACTCCTGATAATCCGCTACGTTTTTTGCGAGACCGCTGACCGGATTCAAAACCCATCTTTGCAAAACAAATATGTTTATAAGAATTGTAACTGCCAAAAACAGCAATACAAATAAAATCATGGTTGTTACAATGGTTTGCCGTTCATGCATAATTTCTTCCATAGAAATATCAACACCAACAAACGCAGTAATACTTCCGTCAGAGCGGTAAATTGGTTGATAGACCGTCAGCAACCATCCCCATCGGGAATGCGTTATCTTCTGTTCGGGCCACTCTCCGTTCATTAACATTGTCAATACTTCGCGGCTGATGTAATCGGTATCTTCATCCCAGTCATGAAAATACCCTAAATCCCATGCTGTCTCTTCATTCTCGTCGGAATCATACAGATAATATGCGCCTCCATTAATAAATCTCGCAACTGAAATGTACACAACTCCGGGTTTTCGGGTCATTATTCTAATCAGATTCTTAATACGTTCAAATTCGTCGTCCTTTTCCAAAGTATCAAGATAACGATCTACAGAATCTCCGTCAATTGAATCCGCTAGAATAGTCGCTACCATCCTCGCTCTGTTTGCGTTTTCATTAATAATCCTGTTGTTAAAAAACCAAAACGCAACAAGTATCATTGCAATCGAAATTACCAGCGGCATGAGAACAAAACCCAATGACAGCTTCAGTCTGAAAGATTTTCTCAATCGCCCCAAAGATTTAACAAAGCGTTTAAATTTGCTTATATCATCCACGTTGTTAGTCATAATTTCGCTCTTTCAAATCACTTTTTTTGTGATTTTCCCGGTTCTTTAAGCACCATATTTTGTTTTATTTTCTCCCGTTAGGTGAATATATAATGTTTAGAGCATATTGTCAAATAATATTGTTTTTATTTTTGTTCTCTTTTCAATTTGCCGGATGTTGTGGTATTATGTGAATCTAGGAGTTAAGGTTCAGGATTTAGGATATAGCCCCTAAATCCTAAAAAAGAGGAGATATTTTTGTGAGTAAATGCATTATTAATACAGACACAATGCGTGTTTCCGGGTTATTTAGTCCGGGGCATACGCTTGTTTGGGAGCAGCTTATTAAGCTGGAGTGGCCTTGGGAAGCGATTGCTTTGATTTCTTCATATGTCAAAGAAATCGGCGCAATGCTTGATTCGTACGAATATGATAAATATGACAGCAACGTTTGGATTCATAAAACAGCAAAAATCGCACCGTCTGCATTTCTCGGAGAGAATATTATTATCGGTGCAGACACGGAAATCAGGCATTGTGCATTTATAAGAAAAGATGCGATTGTCGGCAAGGGAGCTGTCGTAGGCAACTCAACCGAGCTAAAAAACGTCATATTGTTCGATAGCGTTCAAGTCCCTCATTATAATTATGTCGGTGATTCGGTTTTAGGATACAAATCTCATTTGGGCGCAGGAGCAATAACATCCAATGTAAAGAGCGACAGTTCTCTAATTTCAGTCGCTTGCGGTGATAAACGGATTGAAACAGGCCTTAAAAAGTTCGGCGCAATACTCGGAGATTTTGTCGAAGTCGGCTGTAACTCCGTACTCAACCCCGGCACCGTAGTCGGAACGAAATCGAATATTTATCCATTATCAATGGTGCGCGGCTTTGTACCGGCAAACAGTATATACAAAAAGCAAGGCGAGATTACAGAAAAGCGTTGACGTACAGTTCCCACAGAATGTAAAATGGGGTTTAGCGATAATTAAGTGAAAATGGAATGCCAATAATTATAAAGGTACGTTAAGGGTTAATAATTTGAGTTTCAGTTCTGATAGGTTGTCACATTCATATATAATAGACGATACTTTTGCCGATACCCTCGCAATGGCGGTAGTTTGCGGAAACCGTAGCGGTGAAAGACCGTGCATGAAGTGTTCGCATTGCGATAAGGCTTCACGGCATATCCACCCTGATATAACGGAAGTTAAAAAACAAGACGGCAAACACATCATCGGTGTTGATCAAATCAGGGCATTAAAGCAGGATGTTTATATTGTACCGAATGAAGCAGAGCAAAAAGCATATATAGTGAGAGAATCGGATTCAATGAACGACAATGCGCAAAACGCTTTTTTGCAAATCCTGGAGGAACCCCCCGCACACGCGGTATTCATACTATGCACGGAAAACACACCCGCTCTTCTATCAACCGTACGCTCACGCTGCGTTGAACTAAAATATGGACTCTCCCCTTTGCAGGAAGCAAATTCGCAATCCCCCGCCGGCAGCATTGACGACTCCGGCGATGCCGGCCATGACGAACTCGAAGAACTGTCAAATGAGTTTGTTAATGCGTTAAAAGGCGACCATGTAAAGCTTATGGAGTGTATGTTCCGCATAGATAAACTCGATCGCTATACCCTGCATAACTTTCTGGAAATAGCAAGAGAGAAACTGGTATTATCTCTCAAGGAAATCATTAACCAAGGTAACGGCAATAGTGATTTTAGAAAAAAATTATTCCTCGCTGAGGACGCTATATTAAAATCAAGAGAAATGCTGGACCTAAACGTAAGCACCGGAAACATAGCGGGTTACATATGTGCAAGTATGTTATAATAATATAGTTGTGCAAGCGTGGATGGGGGTATGTTTTGTACTTCTTACCGCCAGAGTAAACATCCTTGTTTACACTGTCGGACGCTCCACCGTCCATGGCTCCGCTTGACGGAAGTAAAAAACATACCCCCATCCACGCTTGTGATTTTATTTAAACATACCTCCATTCGTGCCCGCAACAAATATGAAATGAGGATATATTTTGACACAGATTGTTAGTATTCGTTTTAACGAAAGAGGCAAAGCATACTTTTTTGACCCTTCCGGATTTACTATAGAAAAAGGTGAAAAAGTTGTTGTTGAAACATCTAAAGGACTTGAGTACGGAGAATGTGTTCGCGGCAATCATCAGGTTGAAGATGACGCCGTTGTTCTACCATTACGCCCCGTAGTCAGGATTGCCACCGAAGCCGATAACAGAAGCGCGCAAGCGAGCAAGGAAAAAGAAAAGGAAGCCTTTGATTACTGCAAGCAGAAGATTGTCGAGTTCGGACTTGAGATGAAGCTTGTTAGCGTTGAATATGGGTTTGAAGGAAATAAGGTTTTGTTCTTCTTCACATCCGACGGACGTGTAGATTTCAGAGAGCTTGTTAAAGACCTTGCAGGCAGATTCAGAGCACGAATAGAGTTGCGGCAAATCGGGGTGCGTGATGAAGCTAAAATGCTTGGCGGGCTTGGTGTTTGCGGAAAACCGTTTTGTTGTTCGCAATTTCTTAATGAGTTTCATCCCGTATCTATCAAAATGGCGAAAACACAAGGGTTGTCATTAAATCCGACAAAGATATCCGGCACATGCGGACGATTGATGTGTTGCTTAAAGTATGAAGAAGCAGCATATGAAGATTTGGTAAAAAAAGCACCAAAAGTCGGCGCATTTGTTGAAACACCGTCCGGCAAAGGCTCGGTAACAAATGTAAATCTGCTTCGCGGTAATGCTAAAGTCCGGCTCGAAGACGGGTTTGACACAACTCTTAAAACATTTACTTTTGATGAGCTTGATATTCTCGGCGGAAAAGGGCGCAGGGCAGAGTATATTTCGGCAAGAGATGAAGGAAGGCTTGAAGAAGCAGGGTTTACACCTTCACCTCCACCCAATATCAGCCGTACATTAGATAATTTGAATATTGCAACTACGGAAAGCATCTCTGTGGTATCATCCGAAAAACTTGACGAGCAGCACGACCGCAGTAATAACGATAAATCGCATCAACGGCGAAAACAAAAAGGATTTCAAACGCAAAAAGACAAATCCCATAAAGGAAAATTTATCAAGGACAAACCACATAGAGAAAAACCGAACGTAGAAGATTCAGATTCATCCGAAACTGTTGCCGGCTCCGCTCCTCATCCGGAACCCATGGAAGGCGCAAAAAAGAAGAAGCATCACTTCAAAAAACGAAGAGGAAACAACAAAAAGTAATCAGTGGTCAATGATTATGGGTTAATGCTCTTATTTGTCATTTGTAATTTGTAATTTGTAATTTAAGAAGTAGGTGATTTTATGTTTGCAGGGCGGCAAAGTGAACTTATGAAGCTTGATGGTATATATGCAAGCGGTAAGTTCGAGTGTGTTATATTGCATGGGCGGCTTCGGACGGGCAAAACCGCATTGCTGCGTGAGTTTATGAAAGGCAAAAACTGCATCTACTTTGCTGCGCAGGAAACAAGTGATCGCGAAAACCTTGAGGCTTTAACAAGCACCGTTAATTCATTTCCAAAAGATATTGGAGAACCTGAGATTAAAAACTACTATGAAGAAGTCTTTGACAGGCTTCATAAGCTGGCGAAGTTGGAGCGTCTTGTTTTGATAGTCGATAATTACCAGTTTCTTGTCGCATCAAATAAAAGCATTTCCGAAATGATTTGCAGGTGTATCGATCAAAAGCTTTTTGGCGGTCAGCTTATGTTGATACTATGCGGCTCATCAGAGGCTGTCATGGAAGAAGAAGCTTTGGGCTATGCATCACCGTTTCACGGAAAGAGGACGGCTCAAGTCAAGCTGCAGCCTCTGACTTTCTTTGAAGCAAAAAGGCATTATAGCGATTTTTCACCGTTTGACATAGCTGTGATATATGGCATTACAGGCGGGATACCCAAGTATTTGAACATGATGGATTCGGAGTTATCCATTGAAGAGAATATCAAGAATACTTTCTTTGACCCTTCGTCGGAGTTATTTGAGGAGCCTGCTAATTTTCTGCGGCGTGAAGTCCGTGACCCTGCGTATTATAATGCGGTCCTTAAGGCAATTGCTTCAGGGCATATACAAAACTCAGAAATTGCAAAACAAGTCGGACTGGAAACGAGCGCATGTACCGCATACCTGAGAAATCTCATGTCTTTCGGACTTGTAAGCAAGCACACCCCAGTAACCGAAAAGGCCGGCAAAAAAACCATCTATGAGATTGATGACAGTATGTTCCGGTTTTGGTACCGTTTTGTACCTGATAATTATTCACTAATTCAAAACCGGATGGCAGATAAAATATGGCGAAGCGTTGCGCAGGGTATTTCTTCATTTATGAGCAAGGTATTTGAAGACATTTGCCGTCAATGGGTCGACCAGCGCAATCAGGCAGGCAAAATGCCTGTCAGGTTCGTCGAGGTCGGTCGCTGGTGGGGTTATGATGTTGTGGGTAAAAACAACACATACATCCCGATTGTAGCATATTCAGACGATAACCATGTCTTTTTCGGTGACGCGTTTTGGTCAGATGAGCCAACAGACGAAGGTGCGCTACGCTCACTGGAAGAAAGAAGCAGACTTTTCAGATACCCGAACAGACACTTCTACCTCTTCTCCCGCTCAGGTTTTACAGATGACTGCGCGGAGCTGGCAAGGCAATATAATGCAAATTTAGTTGTTTTTGAGTGAGAACATGCACCATAGTATGTGGCACACTATATTTATTCGGATTCGCTGTGTACACTGCAATATTATTATGTATTATTATGTTACTATGCGAAAAAAAAGAGGAGGTTCGATGAAGTGGATGTAAAATCAAAAATCAGAAAACTAAATGAGCACATGGACAGGTTTTGGAAACTCAAAGATGAAAACAGGCCGAACAACTGGCGAATTGTTGAGTATGGAAATGATAGTTATGAGATTCGTTATTCCAAATATCTCAGATGGCTATTAGACCCCGGTGAAACTCATAATATAGGGGATTTTTTCGTTAGTGAGTTGTGGGCAGCGTTGGAAAAAAAAGCCGGCATTCAATCAAGCGATAAAAAAACGCAGTGGTCGGATAAAACAGAATCCGATTGTGAGGTATTCTACGAAGAGCCTCCGGATGAAAAAGAAAAAAAGCCTCGAAGGCGATTTATTGATGTTTTAGTCTATGACAAATCTTTTAACCGTTATCTTTGCATTGAGCTGAAGGTAACTTCCGACATTCATACCAATCAACTGGAAAGTTATTCGGAATTTCTGAAAACAGAGGATCCATACGCAAAAGCAAGCGGATTGCTCGCATTCATTACACCCGACGGCTATAAACCGGATAGAGGATGTTGGGATTCAAACTGGGTCTGTTTTTCATACTATGAGTTGTATGAAATATTAAGTTTTGTAGCAGATAAAATCGACAAAGAAAATAAGGATTTCCGACCTGATAGAAAAAAGCTGGTTTTGGACTTTAGGGATGACTTGTTTTATGTCTACGGAAAATTTTGCTGTCCTAAATTAGCGAAAGATATATGTCGTGTGCTAACCGATGAACAGCAGGTACGTGATGAAGTATCAGGTCTAAATCTGATTAATGGTGACACTGAGCGCCTCATTAAATATATTGAAGATAATCGACAGGGTAATGATACGACACCAAGCATAGTCGGGCAGAAACTTATCAGGAAGATTTTTAATGACCTTGCTGCCGATAAGAGCATTGACTTAGAAGATCCCGACAGCTTTATTAACCATAGTGAAGCTGAACGAACAAGCGATAAGGTTAGACAGGATGTATTTAAAAATGGTACTCTTGTTAAAGTACGCATTACCAATAAAAATAGAGGAAAAGCAGGTCAAGGCTTGAATCTTTTCTTTGAAAACTGTGAAGTTTACCTATCTGTCGGAAATGCCGCAGGGCTGGTTCTGTTTCCGAACGACGGGATACAGTTCAGGCGTAAGAAAGGTGATAAGGGCGAGAAAGTACCCCTCAAAAGCAAAGAAGTACAAAAAGTTTATGATAACTATGAAGAGGAAAAAAAGAAGCTTTTCAAAAGTATCGATGATTTTCTCCCGGTTTTTTTATCAAATCAGAGCAATAAGGATTAGTGCAATAATTCTCTTTTGCGGATTTAAGTATCCTTGGGATGTTTACGACAATATCCTTATCGCTTTTTTTGAAGTCTCTTTCCAAATCCGTTTTATACTTAGCCTTAAGGTCTTCGTCATCGCCGCAAAAAACTCCGGCGAGTGTTTTGTATGCATTGCTTACATTGTCGAGCTCATCCCATGTGGCAAGGCAAACGTGCTGCTTGCCTTTTGTATCGTGACGGGCATACTCGAGCCGGCTCTTTAAGTTCTTTTCATTTTTCTGCTCCGGCTCGTTAAAGCGCGATATCATATCTTCTATGCTCATTTGCTTATATCCCATCGCAACATGAAACGCATTCCATCGCAGATGCTCGGTTTTTCCAAGAGCCTCAATCAGATTCTCATCAACTGTTAAGCTGTTCATTTTTTCCGCCTGCTCTATTGAGAGATTTGAAAGCACCAGCATTGAGTTGATGAAATCCGCGGACGCGCGGCTGCTTTCCTGATGAAACCGCGAAATTTCATGCCAGCTTCTTTTCTTTGCTTCTTTATCCTTAGGGTCAATTCCTCTATAGGTACCATTGACGGTTATCGCCATATTATCTATTTCTTCGTTTACAATTATTTTCTCCGTGTAAATCTCCTCAATGCAGCCAAAGCTGAAAATTTTCTCATCCTTGTTAAACATATGCGGCATTCCGTTTTCTTCATAAACAGCGATATACGGCATTGGATTCCCTTTACTATTCCCCATTTCATAGCTGTGTTTTATGTATCTTGCCACTTCCCAGTCCTTTTCATCACTTGACAGAGCCACAACAACATAATCTATGTCTTTTCCCCAATTCTTCATGCAATCCGAAAACTTCTCGCATGGTACTTTCATATCCTCCGCCGGTATAACCTCACAGCAATTATCAAGCTCCGGGAGATCATTTTTGAAGCAGTGGAGTTTATCATTTGCTTCCTCATCAACAATAAAAACTCTAATAGGAACGGAGTTTGCCGGGTCCTTCATAAGAAACTGAGAATTCATCATAAAACGTAATAGGGCACGACGTCCGATTGAGCCAAATCCAACCAGTAACAAAGTAAAAGGTCGCTCCGCTTTACCTGATACATCATAGTTCTCACAAATAAAACCCGGACCCGGACAGTTAACAGGCGGATGTTCATTAATTACATTTCTTATCCGCAAATCATGCTCACTGATAATATGGAATGTATATATATACTTTCGCTTCGCGCTGCCTTCCTCTTTTATTGCTTGAGCGATTTCTATGATTTCTTCCCTGAACCACTCATGCTCGGTTATAGTATAGATATTGACGTTTTCGCGCCATTTTCGATTTACACGGCACTCACCCCGCTTATTTGGTTTGTCCGGTAAATCAACAATCTTCTTTACATTTTCCGGCATAGCGTTATCCCCGGGCATCAGGAAAATATTATACTCTGTCTTTTTTCGTAAAAAAGACGGAATCCACATTAATTTTCTGCGTATAATCTTTTTTAAATGATACTCAAGAATATGATTTCTGTCTATTACCCTCACTATGCCGTTGAAATGAGCAGCTTTTTTACGAATGCTGTATTCATCGTCATCTTCATCAATCAGGAAAACTACAAGTCTGTCCTTCTTCGGCTTTTTCGTCGGATTATCTCCGGTCGCTATATTTTCCCCTAACACGAACGAGCGCTTGTCACAACCTTTAACTATATATACGTTTTTATATCTGCCAAAACGAATCCGAAAGCCATCGAGCAGCTTTCGTCCGAAAACAGATAATATGGCAATTTGTGCCAGCACCAGTGCAGCCAGGTGACATGCCCAAAACAGAATATGCAGCCATTCGTTATTTGTCGTCCATTGCAAAACCTCGTCACTATGAATTGCGATTAACATAGTAGCAAGACTGAAAAGCCCAAGCATTGCCGCATTTAATACATCGGCACCATTCTCGCTCAAGAAGAGATAAAATACGGTATACAGAATAATTCCTGTCACTAAAAAAACTGCGCATATAGCAATAAGAATTCTTTTCATCCGCTTGTGATTCATACAGTACATCACAGCGAAGAAAAAGATCGTGAAAATAGATACAAACAATAACGCAAATAGAAGGTTTGTCATAACCGATAACTTCCTTTCATATGTTTTCGTTTCCTCCGGGTATTTCTATCCAAACAGCTTTGTGTCCAGCTCTTTAAATATATCCAGCATTTTTAAGAAATCTTCTTTTGTGATTGCTTCCACGTTTTTTCCCTCGACCAGCTTTTGGGAAAACCATACATTAAAAAATCCCGGATTCGGCAAAGGTCTGTTTATTCGTGCAAATGCAGCCTCAAGCTCTTTCCTTATGAAGCTTTTTTCGTCATCGCTTGCATCCTGTGAGTTGCAGGATATTTCTACTTTGACCTTGTTTTTTGCGCCGACCTTGTATACCACGCTGATATTCGGCGTATCCGGAGGATTGCTTGACATGCCTCCTACAAGCTTAAATGCTCTTTCCAAGTTTACGGTGGTAAACGCAACATAGTTTCCATATCCCTTAGATGGAGGCTTATAATCAGGAACATTTCGAATAATGTCCTTACCATCGCCATTTTCGGCATATTCCCAAAACCAATCGTTAACCCTCTTTCTGCCCTCTTCAATATCTGCGGAAACTTTTGATCTCTTGCACCCCGTTAAAGCACTTGTATCTTCGCGTTTTTCGGAATACAAAGCAGAAGTCTCATTATCTTTTTCCCTTTCAAAAACCCGGTGCTCCGGTACCGTTACCGATTCCGGCTTCAGTTCCAAAGGAATCTTAGCATCACCGCCAACATCGTCACGAATTATTACTCCGCTAAGATCCTCTTTGTTTTTTATTACGCCCAACACAAGATTGTAAAAGTTAGGGTCCTTACGTGAATAGAAGGTGCGGTCCTTTACAAGCAAGTCGTCAAGGTAGTCGATTGCTTGACGCATATTATATATATCTCCTATATTGTCAACTATATCGTCATCCCTAAGTGCCTGTTTCAGAAAATCCTCAAAGTGTTTATCAATAAAGTTAACAATAAGAATTTCCACTCCCATTTGTTTTGCTTCCGCTATCTCGGCCTGCACATTTTTACTTGCCAGTGCTTTTGCCGAAGCATAAAGCAGCAATAGCTTGCACCGTGCCTTTTGTATTGCTTTCAAAGCTTCATCCTGCCATCTTTCGCTGCCGACATGCTCCAGCTCCTTGTCACACCAAATATTCACGCCGTATTTGTGTTGAAATATTGCTATATCACTTTTGACAAGCTCCGCATCTTCCCTTTTATAGCTTATAAAAACATAAGGCTTGCTTTTGTCGCAGGGTATATACTCCATCGTTTCCATCGCTTTAGCTTCCTTTCTTTTTTCTGTTATATAATGCTTGATACTACATAATTAATTTGGTAAAGCCAATGAAAATACAGTGCTTCTAGTACAATGTTCTCAAAATAACTTTGCTAATTAGATATGGATCGCCACACCATTTGCGAATGGTTCGCGAAGACGATATGGAAAGTTATTTAGAAAACGGTACACTAGTATATTAATTTTACAAACTTTTGATATATCTTATTGCATTCTCAACACTTGTCATTGATGATGTTTCATATTCTTCTTGTTCCAAAACAAAGTGCTTTACACCCATTGCTTTAGCTTTTTTTATCACATCCCCAAAATCTATGAAACCTTTGTTTAGCTCTACGTTCTTTTTGTTTTCGCCGATCTGCTTAACATGTAGGATTTCAAGGCGATTTTTGTGTTTTTCCATATATGCGAGTGAATCTACATCTGCGTATTCTGACCAAAATATGTCGAGTTCCATAACGGTTCCGGCAGGCAGATTGTCAAAGAGGATGTCGAGCAGATACTCTCCTTCATCTTTAACAAATTCGTGAGCGTGATTGTGATAACCGAACTTCAGACCTGCGGCTTTGATTTTCCCGGCTACGGGTGTAAGCTTCTTTGCCAAAGCCAGTACATCAGCTTTGGTTTTTATTTCTTCATAGGGGCAGATGATATATTCTGCTCCGATTGCTTTGTGGTAGGCGATTTCTTCATCAAGGTTTTCCAGCAATCTGTCCGTCATTGTATGGCTTCCTATCGCTTTTAACCCATTGTCTGCCAGTGTTTTTTTCATTTCATCGGATGAAATACCGCCAAATCCGGCAAACTCAACCCCGGTATATCCCAAACCGTTTTTACCCAGCTTTTCCAAAGTCCCGATAAAATCCTTTTCTGTTTCATCCCGAACAGAATATAATTGAATCGCAAATTCATTAAGTAAACTCATATGTTGTAGATCCTTTCTTTATCCCTAAAATACCACCGGTTTGCCGGTTCTGCCTGATTCATATATTGCTTCAAGGATTTGTGTTACGACCAAGGCTTGCTCCGGTTTTACGCGCAGCTCTGTACCGTAGAGGATTGCGTCATAAAAATTACGTGATTCTATTTCTTCCGGCGATAACACCTTCATGCCCGGTACATATGCTACAAAACCTTCAGAAAAGTCCGGTTTCAATTCTGTAAATTTCCCGTTTTTATCCGAAGCTATACGCAGACCGTCTTTCATATCTGCTCCGGCTTTTGTTCCGCAAAGTGTACACATCGCTTCGCCTTCATCAAGGGTGTTGAGTGCCCAACTGGATTCCAGTACAATTGTTGCACCGTTTTCCATGATAATAAATCCGAATGCGGAATCCTCAACTGTATATTCTTCGGTTTTCCACGGTCCGAAAATATTGCCGCA
>Ga0131853_10008325_pt1 | contig 18897 bp, 10 predicted proteins | sample TergutLab28metaG_FD_92764 | JGI IMG/M metagenome (GOLD analysis project Ga0131853, IMG submission 92764) | Labiotermes labralis P1 segment gut microbial communities from Petit-Saut dam, French Guiana - Lab288 P1 (version 2) (version 2) | ecosystem: Host-associated > Arthropoda: Insects >...
AGAAGGGGAGGTGGAGGTGGGTGAGGCGTGGTTTATGGGGTCAGTCTACGAGCGACAACGGCAGTTGTGGTAGCAGCGCTAGCGGCGGCGGCGGCGGCGGTAGTAGTAGTGGTGGTGGTGGTGGTGGCGGCGGCGGAGGCGGCAGCAGCAGCAGCAGTAGTAGTAGTAGTAGTGGTGGTGGTGTGGTGGTGGTGGCGGCGGCGGTAGTAGTAGTGGTGGTGGTGGTGGCGGCGGCGGAGGCGGCGGAGGCGGCAGCAGCAGCAGCAGCAGTAGTAGTAGTGGTGGTGGTGGTGGCGGCGGCGGCAGCAGCAGCAGCAGCAGCAGCAGCAGCAGCAGCAGTAGTAGTAGTAGTAGTAGTAGTAGTAGTAGTAGTAGTAGTAGTAGTTGTTGTTGTTGTTGTTGGTGGTGGTGGTGGTGGTGGTGGTGGTGGTGGCGGCGGCGGCGGCGGTGACGGCAGCAGCAGCAGCATTAGTAGTAGTAGTAGTAGTACAACGAGAACAAGGGAAACACAAAAGTAGGATGAAAAGGACGAAATTGGAAGTTTAAATAATAATACGATACAGACTAAAAAAGTTGCAGAAGATGAACACGAAGAGGAAGATGATAAAAAAATTGAAATTTTTGTTTTGTATCATGTACGTGGTCAGAGAATTTTCTCTTCGCAACAAACAACGGAGACTCGCGCAGCCTCCTAGCTCGTTGCCCGTGGGTTACAAAGCCTTAGTATCAAATTCGACCAGTCAGCTGCATCTAGTGCCAATGTTACATGAATGAAACCATACATTTGTTCACGGCTTTGTTCATAGTTAAGTAAAGGTAAATCCCTGTACAGGCATATTAGATGCACAGAGAGTTCCAGGAGGTCGAGGCTCCCCAGTTTTGAGACAGTCGACACATGAAGGTGGTAAGGTGTTGAGCCCTACGCACCGGCCTTGTTTGTCCGTGTAGTACACATGTCTGTTAGAAGCTGAGTCGACCCCAGGACCATAGTGCGGGGGGAAGTATTATGTCAATGAAGAATTTCAGTGATACCATCGGCAATCGAACCCCACGACCTTCCGGCGTGTAGCAAATCGCTTCAACCAACTGCACCACCTCGTGCCCCCTTAATTAATTAAAAAAAAAGGTAAATCAGTCCCATTACATGCCCGAGGTGCCCAGAGGGTTACAGGAAGTTAAGGTTCCCAGATTACGTGACAGTGGCCCAGGATAGTGGTAAGGTTGTCAGCTTTACGCACCGGCCGCTTTTACACCCCAGAAAATACTCCTGGTACTCATTTCTGTTAAGAGGCTGAGTCGACCCCAAGGCCATAGTGCGATCGGAAGGATTATGTCAATGAAAAATTCCAATGACACCAGCTGGCCTTAGTTAAGTACAGGGACAAATTTGTATTTGCGTCATCTCTTATTTCTTTATACCCACAGTTCAGAGAGTTTCAAACAAACTTCCCAGAGTTTAGAGATTTGTTTCGCTCAAACTTAAGTGACTAGAAAACATCTATGAACTTCTCGAAGCCCAACGTTAGCTTGTAAAGCTTAATAATAAATAATTTACGAAACATTTTATGGCCGTATTTTTCATTCAAGAAGCACTTTATGTACAGGCGTTACGCCTTTATTGACAATAATATAGGACAGAAAGTGAAACTGGAAATTGGGCTGTGTTGTGGCTCAAAAGGTTAGTCGATGACTTTGAATCGCGGTCAAGGGTTCGATACCGGCCCTGTCCATATTGGATTTGTGGTGCAAAATGTGACACTGTTTAAGGCTACTGTACTAATTCTTGGTACTCTCAATTATTTTGTACGAATGTTTCGGTTTTCCCTTCACTACCATGCCATGCTCGTTCATGCATTAATTCATAACCGACTGAATTCACTTTTATCATTCCGGGAAAGATGTAGAGCTACCGCCTTATGAACCTGGAAATTAATCACGTGAAATATGGAACTGTCAGCTACAAGAGGTGTATATTATGGGGTGAAGCATGATTTTGAATGACTGGATGAAGAAGCGGTCTTGGTTTTTTTTTTAAGTAGTTAAGTAAGTTTATTTGGAGGGACTAAGTAAAATGGCGAAATATTTCAGTCGGCTTGAACAGTCCGTGAGTAGACAGTCGAAACTAGTGCCTCAAAACAAGGAGCAGAAGTTGTAGTCAGTTACCATGTATTAAAAGCTCTTATTAAAAGCCTTTTAACAAAATTTTCCCCTATTTCTAGACATGCATCTTTTTAAAATATAAGAACAAAGTAAGTTTTTAATGCGCTATAGAAAACGACGTTTACCTGTTTAGGTGTAGATATATCTGAATTCCGGTCAGTAGGCTAAGAGACTGCGTGATAATTGGGTCCCTGTCACCAAGGCATAGCGCTTCCTCAAGTTGCGGTTGGAGGAACGGCCTCCAATATGCAGGGTGGCTGCAAGTATATTAAATAAGCAGTCCCTGAGAGCCGAAAAGGGGTGGACCTCTAGCTTGGGAGTTGGACGAGATACTAACAACTCCTCACCGTAAAAACGTGTAATGTTACGGACCATTCACGAAGGCCACGGAACTGGACTGATGGTACGACTGAAGCAATGGAAAGGGACATGAGATCGAATGAGATGGGCGGGACATGTAGCACCTATGAGGGAGAGGAGGGGTGTATACAGGGCTTTGGTGGGGAAACATGAGGGAAAGAGAACACTTGAAAGACTCGCGCCTAGATGGGAGGATAATATTAAGATGGATCTTCATGAAGTGGATGTGGGGGCACGGACTGCATCGATATGTTTCAGTATAGTGACAGGCGGCGGGCATTTGTGTAGAGGTAATGAAACTTTGTGTTCCATGAAATGCGGGGAATTTCCTGACTAGATGAGAACCGGCTAGCTTCTCAAGAAGGACTCTGCTCCATAGAGTAAGCAAGCCAGTAAGTAAGTTAGTGAGGCTAGGAGACTTTGTTTGACAAGAAAACTGCAGTAAACTTCCAAAACAGGGATGCATAAACTTTACAAAAACCTAGAAGCACCCTGACAATTCCAGGTGCCAGAAGTGTGACATGAAGCAAGTTACCTACCACGGACACATAAACATTAGGCGACACCATACAAAAATGTAATCGCTATGGTGCTGTGATGCCAGGGTACTGTGCACCTCTGCTCCAAAATAAATTTCATTTAGGAAATGTTCAAATTACGGGTTTATTCAAGAAGTACTGGTAATTTATACTATTTCGTCACAAACGGTCATCACCTGTCCTGCTTTCATTATTTGGTTTAACCAAAGTACCTCTGCGTCTTTTGAAGTCCTTGTAACAGCTGCAAGTTGGATTTTCTATATTACACGTATTAAATATAATCAGCCTGTATTTATCCTTGCAAGCATCTCTTCACCAAGTACATCATCCATTTAACGATCTACCAACGCACCCTTCTTTCGATCCATCTTTTATAACAATGTGATATGCTAGGCCAATCAACACATCATGATATGCGGTCTTGCTTTAAAGGATCTGTACCAAAATGGGTAGAAAATCATTCGCTTTTACGAGACCCGAATATTTTATACCATATTCACAAAAGCTCTGCGGTAGAATCTACCATGTGTCAGTTCTGTTTATTTCATCCTTGCTCTACTTCTTCGAACCATATTAATATTATCCTTCGGCTGCGCGCCAGATAATATAGTCTCGTCTTTATCCGGCTAATATACGTGATGTTGTCTCTTTTACCACCTTCCTTGTTTTAATCACCTTGATAATTTATCTGGTGAAGATTACTAATAACAACTAGACTTGTTATTAATTACCATCAAAACCGCTAATTCTAACGTTCCTGTATTACACAGTTATGCGGCTTCGTGTACCACGCGGCTACGTCGCCATCCTCCAGGCCGTTTAAATACACATACTTACTTGATTATTTGCTTACTTACTCAATAGAGCAGAGTCCTTCTTGAAAAGCCAACCGGTTCTCAACTAGACAAGAATTTCCCAGCATTTTATGGAAACCCCAGGTTCGTTACCGCATTCACAAGTGTCCGCCACCTGTCCCTATCCTGAGCCAGATCAATCCAGTCCATTTCTCCATCCCACTTCCTGAAGCTCCATCTTAATATTATCCTCTCACCTACGTCTGGGTCTTCCTAGTGGTGTCTTTCTCTCAGTTTTCCCCACCAAAACCCTGTATGCATCTCTTCTCTCCCCTATATGTGCTACATACCCCACCCATCTCTTTCTTCTCGATTTGGCCATCCGAATAATATTTGGTGAGGAGTGCAGGTCATTAACCTCCTCATTATGCAGTTTTCTCCACTCCCCTGTTACCTCGTCCCTATTAGTCCCAAATATTCTCCTCAGCACCCTATTTTCAAACACCCTCAACCTACGTTCCTCCCTTAATGTGAGCGATCAGGTTTCACACCCATACAAACCAAAAGGCAAAATTATAGTTCTGTATTTCTTAATCTTTACATTTTTTTATAGCAAACTGGAAGACAAAAGATTCTGCACCGAATGATAGCAAGCATTCCCTGATTTCAAACTGCTCTTAATTTCTTCCTGAATAGAATTTTGTTTCGTTAGGGCTGTTGCTAAATATTAGAACTGTTCCTCCCTTTCAAAGGAGTTTAATACACATAAAATACATGAACTAAACTTACAATATCAAAATCAGTTATTTCGCTTGTTATGTTTGATGCTATTAAAATGCCCGAGTACGACCACGGAGCTGGTTGAAACATATAGCAGTACCTGTGTAACAAAATAATATTATAATTATTTGATTTGATGGTAATTAATACCTATTTTGTAATGTATACAACATAATGGGATGTCCAATATAAAAATAATAATAATTAGTAACTTTTCCAAAAAAAAATCGCATGAATTTTTATGCACTTTGTGACGCAACATTCACTTACCATACGCATTATGTATTTACGTCTTGCCTGTGCGCTTGCGTGCATCATAGACGAAGGCACACATAGTTTAGTTACAGCCACGCAGGCGACATTAAATTGGAGGAGCTGACGAACAAAATAAATAATTTGCGCCGAAAGTAAGTTTGTTTTGATATAACAGAAGTTACGCAACTTTCAGTGCCTTGGTAGCATATGGCTTCCTTGAATATCAGACTCAAGTACGAAAAGTTTTTTAAAGTTTTAAATTATAGATACGAAATTCATATTAATTTTAAAACAGTCCTGATCAGATTGGCGGTTTAGAAGCACTTGACTTGAGAAAGTTTCAATTACTTTGTCGTAGAAGTCACGGGGAAAGGGGGAATTCTTTAATAGACATTCAGAAATCTGAAAAGGGAAGCCACTTGTAGAACTTACAACCTGGAATTTGTTATGCCTCGTGTATTTCTGAACAAATTAGCAACCAGTCAATAACCTTTAGAGGCAAACTGATTAAAAAAACTGACAATAAATATTTAAGAGAGAAGTTGTCTGGAGCGCTGGTTCACAACGTCAGGTTTCAGCTAGAACAGGCTAGGACTTTTTTTTTGACGTTTTGCTGACAGTGCATCTCAGTTTATTTATCTCAGTATTTAACCAACTTGATGCACAAAATTTGTTTCACAATAAGTTTTATTTCATGCCTCTACCTGTTTCGAGCACATGTGCTCATCATCAGGAGGTCAAAATTGCATTACACATCGTCACACCTATAGGTGTGCTGATACCAAAGGCTGTGCAATGCAATTTTGACCTCCTGATGATGAGCACATGTGCTTGAAACATGTAGAGGCATGAAATAAAACTTATTGTGAAACAAATTTTGGGCATCAAGTTGGTTAAATACCCAGATAAAAAAGGTTAGGACTGTTTACTGTTACTTTACACATTTCTAGGCCGATTCATTTTTCTAAAATTTACATATATCATGCTTAATTTTGGAGTTTCTGACACACTAGGTATTTAAGGATCCCTTTCGTCTGTTGGACGCTGCGTCACTGGGTGACAGGATCGGATTACGTAGTGACACAACGTCGAAAACATAAAGACGGAATTCTCAGCTATACCACTGCGAAAAAGTCAAAATTTCAACTACAGGTATTTATTTATTTTCCAGTATAAAGTACTCTGACCATCTTCGTTCTCCGGATGTAAATGCCAGTATGCCCACTTTACAAATTTACTTCATAGCATTCACAAAATTTCCCAGTTTTAACCCCTCAAACCACAATCTTTAGATATGTACCATCTGCTGTCGTATGACGAACAGTACATTTTGCTCACACAGTGCACTTTTATGTTTCGTGTGATTGTTACAAACAAACAATTATTATTTCGCTACAAATATTAACCAACCGGTCTTTGCGGTTCGACAGGCAGTATGTTCTGTATAAGGAATGAAATGAAATGAATTGACAAATATTATAAATGAATATCAGCTACGAATCGTGAAAGTACTAACTATTATACAAATATTTGCTTCTATTCAAAAGTTTGTTACCGAATGTAATTAGATATTATGCAGTGCGCATTTTCATAATGATAGCCAAAAAATGGGCTATTTGAAATATCGGCATGGTCATGGGATGAAGATGAAATATGAAGGAAACGCAATAGAATTATATATGCTAATTTCTTGAACCGAAATTAATGTGGACCTAACTCTGCAGCGTTGTAATTGAACGAAGCTCTGCTCTATGATGTTTGTTGGTGAGCAGGGATGAGTGGATGGGCGTAGTTAAATAGAGGGGGATTTATTAACGCTGGAGTGTAGGAGCTGGAGCATGTTAAATGTCGGGACTCTGAGTGCAAATATACACATTTGGAAAAGGGTAGGCACTAGCATGTGTGTCAGAGTTTATTTCCTATTTACCCCCGAAGTTGAACGTAATAGGTAAATTGCTGTAGACAAACCTTAAGGCGAAGTTGACAACCCCATCTTTTTAGAACTGCTTCTATCACATTTAGATGCAGCTTTTACGTAAGTTACAATAATACATAAGTTATGAAATTTAGTGCATATGTAATCGAGGGTTATTTTTATCTGTAGACTTCTTTTTACAGTGACTTACTTGAGTATGTGTTTCGGTGCGGTATTTGAGGTTCTTACAGCTTCGTTGATGAATATTCAAATGTTACTGTATTGGGCGTGTCCCAAATGCCGTGTAATGAATTGTAACAGACGTTGCGGAGAAGAGTATTGTCTCCTTCCTTACGATCAAAGGTCGAGGAAGAGGGTTTACATATTGTTTACTACAAGCAGTTACACCAACTACTGGAAAAATAGAGAATCTTTAATAACTGTTTGCGGATATAATAAAAGTTTTGTGTTTGCTTGGAAAAGTACACATGAATCTGATAAAACTGTCACTGCTAAAAGAGGACTTACACGTTTCCTCCAGATTTCGCATTATGAACTGACAAAGTAACAAAAGTTCCTTAAACACTAATCACTTCCTTTTATGTTAACCTTTTGACGCCTAATGTCAACTACAGTGGTCGTACCACATCGCTAACCTCCAAAGTTGCATTTTATTTATTTATTCAACAAATATAGGTACCGAATATTTTAAACATGCTATATACTCTCCGTTTTTTTCTCTTCAAAATGCAGTTTGTTTCATAATTCTAGCCTATTTGGTTCCTGTATTATTCACATTTTATCTACAGAATGTGCTAAAATTAAAAAAATAATTCCGGCCCCAAAAGGTTAAGGGCAGTGTTCTGACTGGGTACACTCTACCAGAGGCGCCTTGTAGTTTACTTACTGAGAAAATCGCTAAATAAACCAAAACAATGGGGTAATTTTTATACATCGTTGCAACAAAACCACTGTTTCCTTTTCCGCAGATTATGCTAGTGTTTTCAAAGTCTACAGATCCCCCACTCCCCGCCTATTTCAGCCGCCATCACACCACATTCGTTCCATTCACCAAAATTTCCACCCCTTGCTTTCTGTGCTTTTGTTTGTTAAATGAGTGAGAGAAAAGACCACCACAAACCCCTATTGCCAAAGGCGGTTCCATCTTTCACAGAAAGGGGAGAAATTAATATTAAGGGATTTCCTACAACGTAATAATATTAGTGAGGGTATGGTGGAAAGTTCAAAGGGTAAGCACAAAAACGTAGCTAATTGGTAAGTTGGGCAGCATTAAACCACAATGTACCCGTTTACTTACAAAATAGTAGTAGTGATTAGCCAAGAGAGCATGTATGCGTACAGGGTTGCCTCTAGGCGTGGTATGTAAAGCAACTGAAATTGGCCAGAAGCAACAGGCTTATCAAAGGCCTGGTAAGATAATAGCACGTAGTATTTGAAAATAATTTGAAGAATGGATAATTTACTTTAAAAAAAACCTTTGTCGGCATCTACTGAGATGTATTGTGCTTTGTCTTTCACAGGGGACCTACCGTCGTCGAACCGACGGAGTGCTGGTGACAGGCAAGTAATCATACATTTTGTTTTGGCATGAGATGTGTAATAGTTACTGAATTTTACAGTGCTGCTTTAATTAAACCACGAGCCAATTATTGTACTTTTGTCACTGCAGTTTTTTTTGGCAAAAACTTGAAGATATTTTATTTTAAAAATTATATAATGTCAAAATTAATCAACACTAAAGATTTTATTTGAAATTAGAAACTCAAATAAAATGTATACTTAATGATTTATGGCAGAAATGATGAAGGGTTAAACAGATTTTAGTTGAAAACTTCTCCGCCTAAAATATTTGCTTTTCATGTTACTCTAGAAAATTTCTGTCAGGCGGAATCGATTGCTTAAATTTTTAAGCACGAAAACACAGACAGAGGAGAGAAAGAGACAGAGAAGGAAGCGGGAGGAGGGGCAGTGAGAGACATTACACGTATCACGAGAAGACTTCTATAAAATTTTGTTGTGTAGATTCTAGTGAATGCCCGCTTTTCCTTCTTGCAAAGATAGGTTGGAGATGGGGTAAAATTTTGACAACTGAAGCACTTGAAGTTCTGGGAAGAGAAGTGATTCGGCTAGGTAGCGTAGGAAAGAAGTCGAACATGTACGTATTATGTTAGTGCTGACGCACCGCATGTTTTTAAAGCATGAAATTTATCTAAATTATACACGAAAATTTAGTTCTTATCCCACATGTGCCTTGTGCAGTGCAATGTTGAGAAAGATATCTGTTTACTAACATGTGCTATGGATAGGAGGGAGGTCTTTTATGTTTTCATTGACGTTGGTACAGTCATGAAACTGGTTAATTAAAACGTGTTAAAATAAAACCTACACTACAATCCCGAAAGGCAAATATTTGTCTGTGAAATTACCAGTTGCGAAAGACCTAAACTTAAACCACTGTTTTCCCTATGCTTTAGAATGTGTTAATACCAGGAAGAAAGTGCAGGTAAACTAAGACGGATTGAAATAAAATGGAACACATCGAATTCTGGTCTAGACTCATGATGATGTATTGGGCTAAGACATGCGTACTCCTGATATACAGAAAATAAAGAAGCTGTATGAGTCGCTAGTAAGGAGGTTGATCTAGAAACATATGCTGAGAAGGATAAGCTTACGTTATTGTCCCGTGAACCGGCTGCAGAACAAAATTCGAACATCAAAGTAGCTGAAAATCTGTATAATGCATTATATACCGTCAGTACACAGCAATATATCATTGCAATGATAAAAATATATACCGTCAGGTCACATTACGGATACACGTTTCGACCGTAAACGGTCATCTTTGGGCCAATAAAGGACATTTTAAAGGTAAAACAAAGTAACACTCAATGGGATCCCATTTCGTTTACAGTAAAACTTAAAATAATGTATGATGAAATTCCTATTTATAATTAAAACAATTAAATTAGACGGTAAACTAGTAAATTAAAATCTTCAGAATACTATACTGTTCGGACCCCAATATGATTGCTAAAACAACAGTACTCTATCTATGTATCGGTAACCAAGTGAAAAACATGTGACATGTAATGTCACATGTCATATTGAGGTCCGAACAGTATAGTATCCTGAAGATTTTAATTTACATGGTTACCGTCTAATTTAATTGTTTTAATTAAAAATAGAAATTTCAGCATGCATTATTTTAAGTTTTACTGTAAACGAAATGGAATCCCATTGAGTGATACTTTGTTGTACCTTAAAAATGTTCTTTATTGGCCTGAAGATGACCGTTTACGGCCGAAACATGTTGCCATTATATGACCTGATTTTATATATTTTATCACTGTAATGATATATTGTTGTGTACTGACGGTATGTAATGCATTATACAAATTTGTTAATACACAACGGGATGGCTTCTGTAAAATAAAAATAAAAAAACTGAAAATTTCTTGAATGTGGCAAGGTTCAGATTTTTGGGAAAAATACTAACAAATCAAAATAGTATGCATAAAGAAATTAAGAGCAGAAGCAATTCAAGGAATGTCTGATACCATTTTTTCCAGAATCTTTGACTTCCCTATTGTTGTCTAAGAGTATAAACATGAAAGTGCAAAATCTATGCCTGTTGTATGGTATGGGTGTGAAACTTTGTGAGCATAACGGAAGAACATAAGGTTGAGAGAGTTCGAAAACATGGTGCTGAGGAAGATATTTAGGCCTAAGAGGGTGGAAGTAACCAGGGGATAGGAACAGCGAATAATAATGAAATTCATGTCTTGTAGCCTTCGCCAGATATGATTAGGGTGATCAAATCAAGGAGGGTAGGATGAAAGGGGCATGTGGGAGAGGAAAAATGCGTAGAGGTTTTGGTGGGGGAGACCTGAAGGATAAAGATCACTTCAAAGCCTAGGCGTATATGGGAGGATAATATTAAAATGAATCGTAAAGTATTAGAATGGAAAGACGTGGACTATATTTATTTGGTTAGTATGGAGACATGTGTCAGACTTTTTGTGATGATGGCAATGAACCTTCGGTTATCATAAAATGCGGTGAATTTATTACGTAGACAAAGAACTGTTAGGTTCTAGAGAATGACTGTGCTTTGTGGAATCAGTTATCGCCGTTTATTTTGTGCTCCTTATGAAACAAAAGGCGCGTAAAAATTCAGAAACCTTTTTCAATGTGAATGTAAGTGGTATAATACAATAACCATCCTACTGTAAAGGGTTAAGCTCTTCATTAAATCGTGTTTGGATGACGTAATCCGATCTCATATAGCAGCAGGCAGTGGTATTCCCAGCTATGGACTCTGCTTTGAAATGGGAGACTTGGCAGCAACGCTAGCTCAAAGGACCTTCCCTGCATTTGATAACATTGCCTTTCTCCTTGCCCGTTCCACAGATGTACTGCCATGTGTAGCCTAACATGTAGATCGTTCACATCTGGTCACCGGAAGGCAGGACAGACCCATAATATCAAAAGTTAATTGATAATACGCCGATCACAGTAGCCGCGCGGCCTAAGGCGTGGGTCTGCGGCCGCTCGCTTGCTGGGTTTATGGGTTCGAATCCAGCCGGGGGCATGGAGGCCTGTCTGTTGTGAGTGACGTGAGCTGTCAGGTGGAGGACTCTGCGACTGGCTGATCACCCGTCCAGAGGAGTCTTACAGATGGCGGTGTGTCTGCGTGTGATCGTGTTGCTTCGATAAAGATGAGGCCCTGGCCCACTAGGGTCTCTCGCACCATGTTAAGTTACATTAACGAAGAGGAGATTTTGCGCAAAAAATTCCTAATGTACAATAACCCGTAGGCCCCACTTTTCCCTTAGATGGGTTTGTAAACCCACGTTTCTCCTTTTCGACTTTTCTTCTTGTTTGTACATCAGACTATAAAACCTATAGCGTCACACTGCAAAATAATTGCTAAACTGTGAGCTACAAATAATTTGGAAGCAAGCTGTTTTGGCATGCGCTAAAGTGGCATGAACCTGATAACAAACTACATAAAAATAGGTGAAATGATTCAAAATTTGAAATAGGAGTGAGGAAAATGCGTGGTAATCTCGTTAAAGTTCTTTTTTTTTTAAAAAGAGAGAAACGTACGTCAATAAGGAAAAATAGAGCTGTTTTCACTTAGGCGTATATTGGAGAAAATTATTAAAATATATCTCAGTGGAATAGGATTGGCGAATGCAAATTATACAATTGGCGAGCTCTTGTGACCAAGGTAGTGAATTTTTTTTATGTATCATACAATACAGGGAATTTCGTGAGTAGCTAAAGAAGATTGCCACGAAGATTTCCGGTCCATGCAATTAGTAAACTGTTTTCTGTTGAGGATAATGATAATGCTGCCTTGCGTGTGTCTCCCTTGCCATGTTTGTGTCTCCTGATCGCAAAATGTGCTAAACCGTTCTTATCTTACTACATGAAGTTTCTTCCATTCTGAATATTACGACGGATCGCAGTAGCTATTGGACTCTGTGTATAAAAATAATACTCATTCCGAACAAAGTCTTCCAACAGATTCCGCCTGGAGATGCCTTTATTTAGAAGGAATTATGGCGGAGCTGCAACACTAATTGCTAATTTAGAAGGTGTTTCGAGATAATAGCTATTACAAGGTTGACTGTGTGCTTTCCGCAAGTAGACCTAACGTTGCGGCAAAAAGAGACTTCACCTACAAGGAATCGAAGCCCAGCCGTTCGTCCCATGGTCATTCACTTCACTGACTGGGTTATGCCAATCTGCCTGAAGTAATACAGAAGGACATGCCATATCGAACGATCTCTCTTTCATGAACCGCCGAAAACCGAGGAATGACGTGCTTTCACCACACGAGGTGGGGGGGGGGACGCTGACAAGAGTGGTGGGGGTCCTTTCATTTAAAACGCCGAGGCAGCCTAATGAACGGGTCTGACGTCATCCACTTGTAATCCTGTACTCCTGTGGTCCAATGAACACCGGCGGGACTGCAGCAAGTTTCCGTCCGTCACATGTGTTTGTATGCATGATCGGGTTTGCAATTCGGAAATAATTAGTACTCGCGCCGGCATCTCTTTCATGTACTGAATTTGCATTCTGCGCACGTCGTCGGATCTTCGCGGCCGACGGATCCTGACAGCACAGCTAGACTGTAAAATATACCTACATAGTATATACGTAGCATATACACACGCATTTGTCTGTGTGTCTGTGTGTGCGTATACAGTCAACACATCGGGCTTAAACTGGAATGCAGGACCTTCGAAGGGGTTAAATTTACACAACGAATTGTCACTTATACGGTAAGTGTTCTTTGCCAGAGCCTAGTCAATGTTTCGCCCTTAAAACTTACCCCTACTTGCCTATATATGTCAGGCAAACAAGTAGAAATACGCATTCTAAATTCAAGTATTCCAATCTCTCGCCCGTCTTGGGGAACTCGTCACTGACAGCGGCCGATTGTAATGCCATTAGTCTGAACCTAAGTACACTAAAATAAACTAATCAACCAACTCCATGCAGCAGAGTCATTCTTGACAAACTCGTATGTCCTTAGCTAGTCAAGAAATCCCCCACATTTTATGAAACCCGAAGGTTCATTACCGTGTTCACAAGAGCCCGCCACCTGTTTCTATCCTGAGCCACATCAATCCAGTCCAGTAATTCACCAACATCCCACTTGCTAAAGGTCCGTACTGATATTATACTCCCGTTTGCGCCTAGGCTTCCCAAGTGGCCCCTTACCTAAGGTTTCCCCGCCGAAAACCTATATACACCACTCTTCTTCCTCATACGTTTCATATGCCCCGCCTATCTCTTCCGTATTGATTTGATTACCCGAATAATATACTTGGTGAGGAGTTCAATGTAAAGCAATCCTTGTGTACACAGGCCTCGGGGATTTCAGTAGGTGAGTCTCCCATATTTCAAGAAAATCTGCACATGAAGGTGGCAAGGTATTCAGCCCTACCCACCGGCCGCCTTTACCCTCTGGGAAGTATTCTTGGTACTTATTTCTGTTACAGGCCTCATCGACCCTAGGGCCATAGTGCGGTCGGAAGGAGTGTCTCAATGAACAATTCTAATGACACCATCAGGAATCGAACCCGCGACCTTCCTTCTTGAAGCGCAGTGCCTTAACCAATTGCGCCACTGATTTCCTCCTATTTTTTTAGGAGTACAATTCAAAAAGCTCCTCATTATGTAGTCTCCTCCACTCCCCTGTTACATCGTGCCTCTCAGACTCCAACATCTTCCTTAGCACCCTATTCTCAAATTACCTCAGCCTGTGTACGTCCCTGAATGTAAGAGACTAAGTTTTGCACCTATACAAAATAACAGGCAAAATTGTAATTCTGTATGGTTTAATGTTTGTACCTTTGGATATCAAAGTGGAAAACAAAAGTTTCTGTACCGAAGGATAGCAAACATTTCCTGAGTTGTACACTAAACAAAAAAAATATGTTTAGATGCCTTGACGTGTAATGATACAGGTCCATAAGATCGAGGTAATATGAAGGAAAAATCAGCTTTTTAAAAGTAATTTTGAGTTTGAAGTCAGAACTCGAATTTTAGCATCACAATACACTTTTGGAAACAGGAAACTGTACACATAGGAATATGTTTAAAACTCGTCTTCGCTTAGTGTATGTGGCAAAACTAAGGCCCTGAAGCTGTGTATCGTGTAAAAATCTGACGTCGTGTTTCTTTGGTTACTGAAAGTTTATCTTCTTTGAAATAATTCCACAAGTTCACATTCGTTAATAAGTGCATGTGCTTTTGTGTATTGCATACAAACTCAGATAGGCTATAAGACAAATCTGCCTGTAGACACATGGCAAGTCTCAATCAGATATTTACGTGTCTGGTGCAAATAACGTATTTTTTTCTCTGTGTGTGGTTTCTGTAATCAGCATAAGGGGTGTAGTCATAACCGGATCATATCTTACGTGTTTTCAGCAATTTTTAAAAATTTTTTTGTGTTAGTATTGGTATAACAGAACAGTTGGACAGTAAAATTGCCGTGACGCCGTAGAGTCTCGTAAAAACTGAATGACTTCCCTCAGGAGGTTACTGACTCCATCTTCAAGATAGGAAAGTGTATGTTATTGTGATGGAATTAATACCGTTGTATTATAATTAACTGACAATAAATTATAAAATTTCGCTAGACACAGCTGCCTTATTATATTTGATAACGTCTGCTAAAAGTTTCGGGCATAGTTTGATCATCTTGAGGTATTTATGTGCGTTATCGAAAACCAGTTTGGACGTGCGTTAAAATTTTTTGTATAATTTGTGAGATCTCACGCATTCTAGCTAAATATCAGTGATTCAGTGTGGTCCAAATACCATCGAAACATGTAGCATACAGTATTAAGTGCAGCAAAGTTGTGTCTGTCGGCAATTTAAAGTTTAAGTCTCTTTTGCTTGAAAAGTGTATCAGTCAGTTTTGCCAGGATACGTGACGTCACACCGAAGAATACTCACATCTTCAAAGTCACCGCCGTCACAACCTCAAATCTCACATACTTATATAAAGTACAAAGTATCAGTGAAAAACACAACTGTTTTATTACACAAAATGCTATTTTAGGGCGACATGTTTCGACTCTTTCTGATTCATATTCAGGCCCTCTAAAGTACAAATCCAAGGTTAACAATGTTTAGAGTGCATTCTAGGATACTAAACGCTTGCAATAGATAGTGTAATTGTTACCAAAGTAAGCGTTTGGGATCCCAGAATGCACTGTTAACCTTGGATCTGTATTTTAGAGGGCCTGACGATGACTCAGAAAGAGTCGAAACATGTCGCCTTAAAATAGCATTTTATGTAATAAAACGGTTGTGTTTTTGCCTTGATACGCTGTACTTTATATGTATAGATAAACACATCAGGATGACTAACGTTAAATCACATACTGATGCTCGAACAGGTTTTATTGGCAATAAGATTTCTCTAAGTATATCGGAGCAAATAAATGCAATTAGAACTGTGGCGTCAGCCCAATCATGATGAAATGTTATCCAATTATTACGTACACTATCACTGCCTTACCTTCAGGTATTAATGTTCGTGATGAGACTGTCTGCTAAGCTGTGCCGTGGTTCAGGCAGTTACTCGCCCGTCTCTCGTCACTGAGGCCCGAGTTTAATCCCACGCCAGTCCGTATTAGGTCAGTTGTAGGCAAAATGACAATGGGGTAGTATTTTGTTTCTCCAAATCCATCTGCTTTATCCTTCGTCTGACTTCCGATGTGTAATCTTAGTAATTGGCAGGGTCTTTATATACGCTTAAGAAAAGGAGTGTTTGCCCCAAACAATTAAATTACACATTTCTCGGTCTTGTGTTTTACTGTTTTATTTAGACCTGAATTTTATGATGCTTTAATTTGACTGAAGACATGTTGAACGTAATAACTTGTAGTCCATTTTGCGGAAAAAATCGAAACGGTCGTCTCATTTAGGTGAATGTAAGCTATGACAGAAATATGCATGTTAATAGGAAATGTCATGGTTTCAGAAATTATAGAGAAGAGTGAAATTTGTTGCTTCTGAAAATATAGAAGGAAACTCTATTTAAATTCTGCAGATTTATTTGCAGAGAAGGGGGCTGTACGTTTGTAAAGAGTACTTTGGACTTTGACCACCTCCAGTCAAAAGCAACAGAATACAATTAACAGCTGTGGGCTTCATGTTTTGACAGTGTTCAGATTTCATGGGGCATTCTCTCTGGAAATAAAAATTAATATTTTTTCTGTAGGGGAACAGCCCAAATTGCTCCTAGGCCGCCTCACTGTTGCGGTTTCTATATCACACACAGTTGGACACACAGCCGGTAGGACCCCTCTGAACGAGTGATCAGCTCGTCACAGAGGCCGCTACCTACACAAAACACAACAGACACAAAGGACGGATATCCATGCCTCCAGTGGAATTCGAAACCGCGATTCCAGCAGGTGAGCAGCAGCAGGCCTACTCCTTAGACGACACGGCCAGCAGAATCACCGGGAGTAAAATAATGGCAGAGCGAAAATTTGTAGGTAACTTGAAGCTTTCAATTTTATAGCGAATTATTACTCAGACTATGGTAATAACGAGAAGGACCTGTTGAAAATTATCTATTGCAATCCATCAGAGCCGTATGACTGATATCTTCTAATTATGTTCTTACCTTGTTACTTTAATCACACCGACGTCTCTTCGTATCTGCATATTCATGCACTAGTTTAAGTACAAAAATTAATCCATAGCAGTCGCTGTCCACAAAACCGGAAGGAATTGCGTTGAATTACAACATCCCTCCACCGCTTTCATTGAGAAACAACTGAGTGAACTGCTGCGAAGTTCTGGGTAAGCAACGCGATTACGTCTGGGTGATCGCTGTAACCGCGCTACAATACCGCACTCTATCTCTTCATGTTATTTTATCTTGTATTTCTTGAATTTAAATTAATAAAGTTTGAATCTTGCCAACCGCGAGTAAATTACCAACTACCGTTTGTATTGTCTGCTCCTCCCATAACGACGGCGCGTTCCATTTGATGAGTCAACATTTGCATTCATTTACGGCCTTAATCCACTTCTCGCTTCTCTTTCCGCATGTGCAAGCATTACAGCAATTCCGTCACTTCACGACACGCAGTCGAGCCACCCCTCTCTTTCCGTCAACGTCTTCCTCTTCAAATGAACAGTGCGCATGGAATTCTCATAATTTTTTTCGTTTTTTATGGCGTATTCCTTTATTTAAACTTCTTTAAATATGCGAAAGAACTTGTTCATTTCTCAGTACTGAATACCTAAAATAGAGAGCTAACTCTTTGTCCTCTGGCGCGGTAACTTCCTAGTAAAATCACGTAATAATCTTACCCTGTGCTCTGTTTCTAGCCATTTCACCTTCCTAAACAAAAACAAGGCAGGGAATGTAGGTATCAAACAACACTGACGGGCATTCGGATCTTTGTCTCTAAGATACCTTTCACATATTCACACATTTCAGTCCACTGGAGTCACATGTTTTGTTGTGGTTCTGAGATTGTTCATACATTGTAATAAGGTTTTAGTGTTACTGGCACACTTTTTTTTATTTATTTTAAAAGATTTATAATGTCTACTTATATTTTTTGATAAATTTTTCGGTCATATGCAAATTAAAAGTTTTGACCCCACAATTTCTTTTGTAATTTCTCACATATAATACTTTGTGCACAATTCATGGATATATTTAAAATCTATTTACATACTACCCGTCACGGGCTCACAATTTTTGTCATTACGGGAAGAGGGGCTCCCGAGATCCCCAGTGCTGGAACCACCCTGTCTCCGGGGTTCATAAATACGGAGATCTGGTCCTGAAAGTTGGGAGTAGGGCGAGGGTCTAATAATATCTCTCCGTAAAACTTCACATGTGCCGAGACTTGAAGAATGGAAGGCCAAGTCCCGGTATTGGGTTGTTGCACCGCATACCACTACCATTTACTTACCAGAATTTCGTATTCTTAACTTTAATCAATAAATTTTAATTATTATGTTCACGCAGTTTTTATTACCTCAATTATAAATCATGTAAATGACAATAAAATAACAACTGTACGAGAATGTGACGTCACCACTGCAGTGATTACTGGATCACACCACAACAAATTTCACTCTAGGGTATAAGACACCATATTACTAGGTGTTTATAGTAAAGTATATGGCAAAATTAAATATTATGACAGCTTTTTCCGTAATTTTCCTTCACTCAAAATGCATCTTAATCCCAAAGTTTCGTAAGGCCGTTAGCGGTAAATACGAGTATTAAGTATTAGTTCCATTAATTTACCTGCTTTTGTCTCAGTTATTCGGCGATCGAATCGAAGTTTCCTTCCGTCATGTTGTGTCCTATGATATTATAGTCTGTGTCTGGCTTTTCCGCACTCTTCGTAAGTGCGTCATAAAGGGAAGTTTCTTGGGTAACACGTATTTCACAGGAAATATATCTGAATTTTAGCCACAAATATTATCTGAAATTTTTCTCATTTCGAGAGAAAATCACCGAGACATAGCCATAAAACTATTTAGGTTTTCACTGCCCCCC
>Ga0131853_10008326_pt1 | contig 18896 bp, 18 predicted proteins | sample TergutLab28metaG_FD_92764 | JGI IMG/M metagenome (GOLD analysis project Ga0131853, IMG submission 92764) | Labiotermes labralis P1 segment gut microbial communities from Petit-Saut dam, French Guiana - Lab288 P1 (version 2) (version 2) | ecosystem: Host-associated > Arthropoda: Insects >...
AGTTATTGGCATGGACCAATGACTCTCATCTGGTGAGTGGAGAGCTGATGTACATTCAATGAGTACAGGTTACATATTATACATGCTATTACTGCCTACCTACCCTAGCTTTTGTACCAGAGGCCACAAAATAATTCTGATGTTTAACACAACCAACACATCACGTTAAGAAAATGAACGAGAATGTAATTTTATAAAACACACCATTCAGAAAAATTTACTTAGAACAAAGAAAACATGTTACAATCATTGAATTTAAACCCTCATTGTACTGGTATGTTCCTTGAAATATGTTTTATGATTCTATCCAGAGATGGGAGACATCCATGAACCACCAGGCTTGGGGCATAAAGTATGTTTAAAGGAAAGCAATGAATAGCAATGTGCCATATTCTGCAGTGACAGATGCATAAGATCAACTACTGGGGGGCTGCCTGTTTCCTATCCCATAGTTACCCTATCTCCAGTGCTGTAAGCTGCTCCTATTGCCCCTGAGGAACGCCACATCACACAGTACCTATATCGTGAATCATGTACCAAACCAGAATCAAGTCCACACTACCCCTGCAACTGAACAGCCCATATTTTATAAAACCCTTCAACTGCCAAACTAGCTTCTCAGCAGCCCTCCACACAACACACCTGGGTGTAATTATTAGCCCATTCTGTTCTGATACTTTCTTTCAGTTCTTGGAAGAATGTGAATCTTTGAATGAACTGTCTTTTAGTGTGTCCCAGATATAACTGCACCTTGGTAACTGCTAACTGCAAGTTAACATTAGCTAAACAATCCACATTCTGACCTCCTTGCAAATTATCTTGTAACAGCCAAATATCCCGCATGAAGCACAATCTTCCTCCTCCACTGCTGACACCATAAAGAACAGGTTCAGAATTAACAGAAAGAAGGTCAAATTCATCTTTCATTTAACATACTCTACACACTTAGCCCGTACATGCTAGACACCAACCTTGGACACAAATATATGCCACAAACTGGGGTACAGATCTTCAGAACACAAGCAGCATGAAGAATGTCCCCCCCTCCCCCACCCAAACTGAAAATTAATAGTCCTTTAGACAAATGTCACACATGAGATGACCAAATATTTTGGACAGCCAGACATCAGACAAAAAACAATCACTGCCTCAGACCGCCCTAGACAAGTTTCTTCAGTAACAATCAGAAACTAACCATATATGTCCGTCATCAGTGGCAGTGGATCAGTGTTCTAACAATCACAATAACAAACTGTATGAATCTGCATCACAATGCACAACTAACCTTCCACCCAAATCCACATTTGCATTCAATTAATCACCAGTATAACCATATTTACAACATGGAACAATGGCAAACAGCTAAAACTGGTGAACACAACTGTTATAATCCATGAATAAAATTGCATCAAACATAAGAAATATGGTTTTAAACATTCCATCCATTAGAATATCTCATTACATGCTCATAATGCAACTTCATAGAAAGCTACACTTAAAAAAAAAAAAAAATTCCCCACTTCCTTTGCAACATTATACTGTACATGAAGTTCAGTGGAATATGGAACCGACATAGCAAGTTTAATGGTCTCAAATTTCCTTATATGAATTATCGCAATTTATAGAGTAGGTGCAGACAATGAGCTCCCAACTTACAGAAACGCTTCATTAGTGTGTTCAACTGTGCTTACAACAATGAGAATCCCGTGTTAAACAGTACTGCACAACAATCAACATAATAAACGTACTTTACACTATGTTTTATCTCTTTTTCAAAGAGCAGACTGAACTGGAATGTAAGCTGGCACAACGTACAATATATGTGGCACTGACTGGCGGTGTGTCAGCCACACAGTGGCTGTGAAACCTACCATGTCTTGTCAGCAGTTCCTACAGTTAGCCGGTATCAAGCATGTCTCAACCCGCAAGGAAATGTAAGGGTATCCATCTTCTGTATATCCAAATTTCTTCAACTGAACCTCCTGTACATACCCCATAAGAGATCCATAAAAGAAAGCTCAAATTACCAAGATATAACACCACAGAGACATCACACTACAATGCCAACAGATCCCACGCAACCAAGAATACTGCACACTAACATCCAAGATAAATTCAGAGCTCAATATCGTACCAGTTCTTGTAGAATCTGCGCCTGCAGTCCTCTGACAAATGCTCAGCCCACACGGTCTTGAGGGCACGCATCCCGTGAGGCGTCTCAATGTACCCAACAACTCCAACCACTACCATTGGCGGAGCCTCCAGAATTGTGACAGCCTCAACTATCTCCTTTTTGTTCACCTCTAAAATGCAAATTACAGGTTACTTGCAAAATTCACACCTGTACATGTTACACAAAGCAAACAGAATCTAACTCCCTGAAGCAGAGTTGTCATCAATAAGGTAACAGTTCCATCAGCTACTCATGAAATTATACAGAACCCAGATGTCTAGTACCATTTTCACAAGTCTGCCTAATATACACTCAACGAGTGAAAAGTAATCAAGTCCATACTCCCTCATATACTACTTTTAAGTTCCATTTCATTATCTTCCATCTGATCCTTCCCTTACGAACAAGTTGTGAAAAGAAGATACAAGAGTTTTTAAAATAAAAACTTGTTAAACTGATTACAAACATTGTCACACCATATCTCCAACAGCTGCTCTATCCAACATTATCTATGCTCCAAGATTTTCACCAGTATTCTTGCCAAGACAACTGGCTGTGACAAAATTAAACAACAAATAGAGTAACCTCATCTATGTACACCAAATTTCAACATGCAACAGCAGCTTCAATGTACCAAAGTGTGAGATATTTAGCAATATGCTACCCAGAAACATAAATGTACACTACAAATAATACCCTGTATCCGAGGTCTAGTTAACAAACACATCCACCAGGTACAGTCAACCAAGATTTAGTCAGAAATAACGGCAAAAGCAATCAATACTTATCACAAAGGTTTCCCAGCCAATAACTTGAGTGTACAGTGTTTTTACCACTGCACCACTCACTGTACCCACTTAGCGTGCAGTGAAAGAGGAAACCTTGGCCCACATTCTTTGTGAATGTGAAGCTTTGGCCCCAGACACGCGTATCTGGGCTCCTCTTTCTTGGAGCTGGAGAGTATTAAGAGTATAAGCTTGGGGGCCAACTGAACTTCAGAAGTCACAGGGCTCCCATGATTAGACATGGGGCACAAGGGGCCCATTATTAAGGCCCAGGTGTATCGGGACCATGAGGTCCCGAACCCAAGTGCAATCTATCTATCTATCTATACACTTAGCAATACAGCCACATGTACTAGACATGAAGTCTGGGGAAAACACTTCCTTTGCACAGTACCTCACAAAATCCTACACTACATAGCTTATGCTGACTCCATACAGATGCACCCCCTCACAAGTCACAATCTGCACAGTTGGGACAGCAACCCTTTTCCTGTGAAGCAAATTATTACACAAGGGAAAAGGCCATTCACCCAAGTGTTTATCAGATATTATTCGCGTTATACATGCACATTCTCAAGAATATCATATCACACTACTCTTCCTGAACTAGAAACAGATAGCACAGCAATCATCTGCCACAAATGAGGTTCAACATGTCTAGGTCAGTGCAATACATCAAATTGTTTGCTGCACCCCATTTGAAGTGCTTCCTTACAATACACAAAACTTCAGTATGTCATTATTCTGGCAACATAACATACATGCTGTACATTTCCATGAACAGGTGTTTACAACTCTTAACAAATGTGTACTTTTACAGCCCAAACTGATTCAACTAACAGAATGATCCCACTAAATCTTGTAACAAAGATATAAGCTTATTTCCAATACATGAGACATGGTTCTTCATGATGGTTGCAACACAACATGGTTAACTAAAAATACTGTAAAGTGCTGCTCCTAGTCAAGCCCATAAAGCAAAATCACTCTACTTTCCCATGAAGGCCAATTTGCAACTGAGGCAGGTCTGTTGCCAGACAAGCTGACCAACACAAATGGTAAGCTAAGCCTTTACAACAAATTCAGTCTCTACTTACTTGAACCTGGTCTGTCTGCTTCACGAACCACATGGGTCATTCCAGCTTTATAACCAATAAATGCAGTTAAATGGACAGGTTTAGATGAGTCATCTTTGGGAAATGCCTTCACTTTACCGCGATGCCTTCGGGATCGCTTCTTAGGATAGAAGCCCATAGATCCATGACGAGGCGCGCTGAACTTTCGGTGAGACTGAAAGTTACAACCACCTCGTGTAATTTAATTCAAATAATTTACGAGATTCTAGTACTTTTTCTAAGCAACCCCCGACATTGCCAACCCACACGCAACGCCTAATACTGTTACTCAGCGCCACGTATCAACACACGTTGCTAAATATTACATCTCTTTTCTCCTTCCGGACTCCCGGTTCTCTACCAACGAATTATGAAAAAAATATAGAACACTGTACAGTAGTTATACGTAACTAAACATGAAGCATCGAACAAAACAACGTGCACGTTTAAAACACCATTACAAACATGAAGCATCGAACAAAACAACGTGCACGTTTAAAACACCATTACAAGACCTCGCGATTTACCATACTAAATACTTTTCCGTTACAAAAGATCGCAGTAGTATCAGACACAACAGAATAAAAACATATGATACATAATCTTTGCAATAAATGCAACTACATAACCGATTCAAACAGATGCACAACCAGGCTACACTTACCATCGCAACGAACACCTCCACCAAAAGACCAAGCGCCTGCGCGCCAGTCGCTATTAATACCTCGACGTGATCACAGATAAACGATAGCACGGATGATACCACACACAAACACCACGTATGTTTTGCAAAAATGGTATACGAAATGCACCATGGAAACGCATGTGTATGACCACAAATCACAGACGTGAGGAGACCTCTCCTGCGTTGTGTCCCGTGCTATAGCACAGCATACACCACAAACTATACCGTATGCACATGCATATTGCCTGACAGCCTGCAAAGCATATAGAGCGAGGGGAATAAGATAGTAACCGTGGCAGATATAGGGTCGTAATCGTGTCTAACACTCCGTAACAACGGGTTTCATATTTTACCATACTCTGCGCATACATGCATTTCATGTAATTCTAATAATAAACATTGTACAGACCAGGTAGTTCTCACTGGAATTGTGTCACATTGTATGTAGTGCACGTGTCCATTGCAAGGGAAGGGGACGTAAGGCAGTGCACTGCACGAAAGAATTTGGGAATTGTCGCAGGCGAACATGCCGATTGCCCCTCTAAAAACCATGACACCCTACATCGTTTACATGTTGCCACTGTTTAACTGCCGTTATTTGAAACAACTCATTGTCCAAATTGTGCACACAGGCCACGTATTGTGCCACATTATACCATGCAGTATGTAATTAAAGTGGTCATGTTGTGATCCTCAAAAGACTCTTTTAAGTTCATGCACGCATAATATATAAAATACATCCACTTACTATGTACATAGACACACCCACACTGGAAGCTGCTGCACGCACAATGGATTGGCTGCTTTGTGGTAGAAAGATTAATCTAGTCTACATCCTTTCATCTCCTTTTTCTTGGAATGAAGTTTCATATCTGCCAGTATAGGCCTACAAGCTGGTTCTCTTAATACTCTTTTTCCTTCTGATTCTCCCACCAAAACCCTGCATGTTACATGTCTCACCCACACCATCCAAACATCCTAATATTTGTTTGAACATATAAGCACACACCTTATTACACAATTTTCTAGACCCTACATTACTTGCTGCCTCTTTAGCCCAAGTACCCTCCTCAGCACTGTTCTCAAACATCCTCAGCCTTTGTTCTCCCAACATAGTCACTAACCAATGTCAAAGCCAATACTAAATAGTAATAGTTGTTATGATCTATGATCATCATCTCACATAGCCTACTCTGTGAAAGGTCTTACATTCACATAACTTCTTTCTGCCAAGCGATTTCAGCCAGACTTCCCACAATTCACCAAGATGTGCTCCATTAGCACACTTCAGATTCACTGGAAAACTTGTAATACAACACATGGCCATTAACAGAGACAAATAGGTTAGATTTTCAAGTCCCCTAAAAGCCATGGGTTCAATTGAGCACTATTTTCATGAAGTGAATAGATGCAAAACTAATCAAGATATTCAAAAATAATGAAGGCAGTTTGTTCAAAGCCTTGTGGAACACCCCTGTTAAAATCACATTTTGAAATGGACATAAAAATATTGCACTTGTTAACATCTTCACAAAAAAAAATAAATAAATAAATAAATGCAACAGCCATATGGCTCCCTACATATCGAAGCTGTGTTCACCTTTACCAAATCTATGCATATTCATCAATGAATAAAAAAAAAATCTAAGCTAGAGTACCTACATGGACACCATTCAGTATCTCACCTCTTACCAGATACCAGGCATACTGAATTTGTATGTTGCTTATTAATGTCAGGTTTAAAATTTGTGTTGATGTCATTTTCATTATTAACGACAAATCATACTCATAATACTTTCAAGCTTTCTCTCTTTTCATGAGCAAAAGCTCTTGTTCATGCAAGTACATTCTATGAAGCATCACACCTATTGGACAAACAAATTTAGTAATTTCTGAAAATTAAACAAGATGTCAGTAACCTAAACATACATAAACTGCAAAAACCCTTCCTCCCAACAGTTTGATAAGTGATTTTATGATCTATCGAATTGAAAGTTTCTAATATCAATGGATATCTTAAGTCCATATTCACAGCTGTTTCTAAGAACTTCTGTAAGCTACAAAAAGAACTCCAGCCGAACCACACAGACTTATAAGCTTGCTTGCTACACTTGAACAGAAGAGTTTGGAAAGACAATAAAGAACAAAGATGTAATGCCCATAATGTGGCATAAATATGTAAACCTGATAGTGGCAGAAGGCACCTGATGTCCAGTAATATTATGTCAGAAGGATGGGAAAGGGATTTAAGATTCTTACATTTCTGCAGTTTAACAATAATCTGAATTTCATTTATATCTATGCAATGCACACAGCAAGAAACACTGCTTCAAAGACACTTTCAAACATAACTCAGGAGTGTTATTTTATCTTCATACTTACTTTACAAAGCAAATCCTTTGGCTCATAAAACAATACAAATTCTGTCAAACACATTTTGTTGAAAGGGAAAAATTATATTATAATAATTAATGTCATGGATATGCTACTACATACTCAAATGATATGTACCTACTAGAATTAAAGATTTTTTTTGTTATTATCTATGACTAATATACAGAATATTCAGACTCATCTTAGGCATGTAAGAGAAAATCAAATACAGATTACAATTTACAAGTTTTACAATGTGCTGTTCAGTACTTTGACTTCTATGTCATTGTCTCACATCTTACTCTAATGGCTGTATTTGGAAAAGTCATTTCATAGCACAAGACAGGTTTAAAAGTACTGTCTGTTCCATGCTCTCTACTTGAGTGATGCCAACATAACTTCACATTCTGTACCAGCCACTAAGGAACAATAATAAGCACCAGAAATATCAAATTAAAACATGATTAACATCATTTTAAATCACAGGTATGTGAGGAATCTAATTTGAGAATCAGTTTGTAAGTTTTAGAATTTGCATTTGACAGTTCCCCATCTGTAATACAGCAAGTGCAACCTCATATCTCAGCCAAAGAAACTGTAAGACTGCATACAAAGGAAAGTCAGATGAAAACCATAAAATTGTGTGGGTGTGTGGAGAGAAATAAACAAAAATAGATCCACTGTGTGCAACTGTAAACATAGCAAGGCATCAACAAGGATGGGAATTACGCTTGACAATAAATGATCTTAAAAATGATAAAGCTGTACCACACACCTCCCACCCTCCCCCTCCACACTAAAATTTCTGGTAATTCAAAAGGTTTTCATTTGACTCACATTTCTATATGGAAACCACTGCAACCCCATTATCTTAGACAGGATATGAAATAATCAGACACAACAGAAACTTCACAATTTACCATCAAGCAACATAGTTTAAAGGAGACCTGATTACATGGACAAGACCAACAAAAATCTGGTGGTAGCACTGTTTTTGATAAAGCCTTCTATTCTGGAGAAATCAAACAGTACTAGAATATGTATGAGGAGAGGAATACCCTGGACTGGAGTGTGATTTTATTATGGTATAAGGTAACCTTCTCATATAAGAATCACCTTCTTTTAATATTCAAAGAACTGTCTGTCTCACAATCAGATAACACATGGGTCCCCAACCTACAGACTGCCTAGTTGTACTGTATGCCCTGCAGCCACATTCATAGATAAGTTATACTATGAAAATTACACAATAATTTAGGCAGTTAGGTATACCACTTATTTTTATTTATCCATGTGCAGCCCCTGAACCAGCACACAACAACACACATGGGCCTTTGCCATAAAAAAGTTTGGATGCCCATGACAATAACAGAATGTGATTAAAAAAAACAGTTTAGAGACAGGCAGCTGTACACCCTATGAAAGAAGAAAGGACGGAAGAAAGGAAGGACAGAAGGAAGGAAGGAAGGGAGGAAGGAATTACGTGGTCAATTCTAACTTATGAACAGACAGACGTCTAGGGTCAAATCCTGTAACACTGATAGTGACATGCACGTACACTCATCACACACAAATTTCTTCAGCTGGTACACACATCAGCGAACTTGTTAGATGTCATACAATGTTCATTTTGCTGTCAGTATTGGATACTGAGTTATGGGTGGCCACTGCCCATGTCTGACCATTTCAAACTTTTGGAAGCTAATAATGCCATTACATTAACTGACAAAAACAACTGTGCAGATCTAAAACATTGGTCCTTAAAGGACAAATATATTAGATCTGAACAGTTGTGCTTGTCAGTTAATATAACACCTTAATTATAAGAAATACATAACAGGAATGTGTCACCTAAGATTTGCCAGTGGATCTTAAAAAGTGCAGAGTCTGTGATGGACTGTATTCTGCTGCAATACTAACACTGTGGAAATGTGTGGGGAGGGAACCACAGACTGTGAGGGTAATCAAGCATCCCTGAGAATATTCACCTTGTCTTTAAATGTTTCTGGAAAATTATATAACGCTAATGTGCCCAGCTGACTGAAAAGAAACATGTTGCTAGTAACATTATTTTGACCTGTGAACATGACAACATTTGCATAATGTAAGGTACATCAAAGGCAGGCTGTAAGATGTTTTATGACTAGTATCTGATGCATTTCAGTTAGAAACAAAACGGGCCAAAGTGCAGTTGTGTTTGTGTATGGGAGCCGATATTATTATTATTATCATTATCATCATCATCATCATCATCTATTGTTCCAATTAGTTCAGATGTGCACAAATTTAACTTTACACCTGTAATATACTGACCACTGGTGACCAATGGGAATGGACATACGCAGTCATAGGGACATACATTTTTGACATGACTGATATATTTCCTCTGCAAAGTTAGCCTGCATGTAAGGTACCCTACCCATAAAGCAAAGTCAGAGCTGTGTTCAGACGAGGACAATACTCGGTTTCCAACACTACATGATATTACAAGCGTGTATGTCACACAAGATCACCACACTGTAGGTATCTTCTATAATGCCCACATCTGTAAATTTCTGTTATTCTGCTAGTGACTTGGGTTACATATTTATGTCATTATATTTATGATGATGCCCACCTGTGTAACTTACCTGTCAGGTCAGTTATGTTGGGCAATCTCACCTCTCTCATGTGCGCTGAACATACATGACTGCACTCTACTGTGCACGCAACGCTACAGCCATCTGACAATGTCTGACATGGTGCCCAAAACCATCAATCACTGCCAGTTGGTTTAGGAGAACAGTTTTTGTGCTGGTCATCTAGTTTATGTCTTTAAATTCCCACACAAAAAACTGAGCCATCTTATCTTTGCTTTCTGGATTGTTTTTATTCTGGAAATTCATAACCTTCAACAATTTGACCATCGTGACCTGAATACATGGTGCTGGTGCAGAATGTAGTACATCCCAGCTTTTAACTTACACGATTACCATAATTCAAACTTTTCTGATGAGATCAATATGGTCACTGCCATACTGTACACCCTGCCATCTTGCGACAAACATTCTGAAGTATTTGCACATTTCTTCCAATCCTGTCAAGAAATATTCGGCAGTCAGAATATTAATTGCTTCTTTTGGATTCTGGTAATACAGAATAGCATTAAAAATCATGTGTGAAGCATCCAGGTGTCTTATACTTGCCTCCACAAATATTTTTGTACTGACATGAAACAGCTGACAAAACCTGGTAGAATTAACAAATGCTTTGAATGCATTGTAAATCAAGCAGATTTACATCTTCATTTATACTACCTGACATGAAGCAACAAACACTGCCATACAGGACAAGAACCATAGAAATATTCTGTTTACCTTTACACACAAGCACAGTTTCCACATCCATTCCCTGTCACATAATTCATTTGAAAACTTTAAATTCAGTGTGTACCATTCAGCAATTTGCTTGCTTCAGCTGCACAACACACACACACACAAACACACACACACACAATGTGCACACGCACACACATACATACCCATCCATGACTTGAATCACAGTTTGTTTCAGAACATTCTCACCTCACACAATGCTCCACATCATAAGAAGTCCATCTCAAGAGCATTGTAGAGGGCAGCTGTGTCACTATGACTCGATATTCGCCAGAACGGGAAGTTGAGCTGCAAATAAAACAGGTAAATTAAAGAATTCCCACACAATTACAGTACAATGTGATAACAGCTCAGAGATGAAGAATAAAGTCCTTTGAATGGGGGCATATCCGGGTTTTGTGGGGCCTGAAGCTCATACAATTTTTGGGGCTCTCTTTATGAATAAGAATACAAAATTAGGTAATAAGTGATTATTTATTTAGGGCCTCTCCCAGGGCCTTGGAAGTGGCCCACGCAAGTGACGGGCACTGAAGCTGGAGTTTTATTTGCTTCACGGTAAATCTCTCCCTGCCTCTGCAATATGATTCTGTCACAGAGCAGTTCCTGAAGTTTCATAAAATCATGGTGTCTTCATCTTCATTGTCAAGAAGTCCAGTTCTTCTTGGAACATACAAAAGGGTCTTGAAAATCATGAACCTCAATGTTCAACACTTCTCCTTTCATGATCACCTATTTTTAAAAAAATTTGTTTGGACTTTTGACTGCTGCTGACAAACCGGCACAAGACCATGTGCCCGGCGAGCCAGCTTCCCCCACTTTCCTGTCATTGCAGAGAACACTCTCAGCTCAACGAGGTTGACTGCTTTCCTGCTTTACGGAATGTGATTCTCCTTCAATCACTTAATGTACATTATGTTTCCACAATCGTTTGTATTTATTAAAAAAAAACTGCAATGTTTTTCATGCTTTTTTAGGTTATGTTACATTGTTATTACCAGCACTTCATTAATTCTGGAACCAAAATTGGTGTTTTATATTGCAAATGGATTCTGAGATTCATGACAGGTTTTATCAGTCCCAATTATCACGAACATCCTTGAGAGTGCTGTATCTCAGTAAGGCAATCAGATCGAAGTAAATGTCAAACATCACTGGCCAGTTCCATCCTCCACCAGCTGAAGTCAATACCTGTTCTGCAGGAGGAAAAACAATTTACACAACAAAACTACAGCATATCTGCCTTGTGTGTTCACTCTGTTAGTACCTCTAGGGTCTTGGGTCTGTAGTTAACAGCCTAAATATCACCAAAATCTGAAAAACATGTTGGTGTACAGGACACATACAATGGACATGAAGTGCGAGTTTTGTGCATCCTTGGCACTATCAACTTTTATTAAAATAAGTTTTTCATTCCAGTATTGCAAGGATTTTGCAATTTTGCCATTACTCTCTTCTACCACATCCTTTCACACTGTGTAATTATCTATTAATATCTTACTAAAAAATTAATCAACCAAAAGGAAGCACAAACTCTAACAGCTGCAGCAATGAATTGCTTGAGATGTACAAATAGCGGGGGTAAAGAATACTGTCTCCTGGGGAACAGGTTGTGTAATTTGGCATAAACTGACATTTCTGCAGAACCAGCTTCCTCTGTCTTCAGGGAGGAAGCAGCAGTACATTCCTTGAACACTCAGTAACTTTCTACACGAATATATGTTGTCACATTCCAGAGGAAAAGGCTCATATGCTTCACATCACCACTGTTAAGTACCTCAGATTTTGCGTTACCTGCTTGGCAGCAGCTTCCTCATCCTGCCCATCTCCCACCACAACGTACGTACACTTGCGCCCAAATCTTGACACAATTCGCTCAAAACAACTCTCCTTACCTACAACAGTACATCATTAAGCAGCAAGGCTACATGTATGACAGGTAATACATCAAATGAACTGACATAAGACAGCAGCTGTATCACAAAATGCACCTATAATACAATGTGTTAATTCAGATTAAACACTGGTTTTCAACAAAACAGCATGTGTAATCATCAATACACTGGGCTAATCTGTAAGATCACCCATCTTAAATTCCTCAAAAATCTCGTAACATTTTCATTCTTACCATCTGCTTCTAGTTCGTTAATCTCTCTCTGATATTCCTGCATGCTGTTCGTGACATATCTACCAATTCCCACACATTACACTATTCAGTTTTAAAGGGGAATGCCAGTTTAGGATTCTGGGATGTGACACTGCATCATTGGGTGAGTAGTTCTAGACCTATCAGTGGGAACTGCTCACCCAACACACCATCACACACACAAGACTATAATCCTCAGTCCCATTGCTGTAAAAACCCCAAGACTCACAAGTGTCAATTCTGCTACTTACCAATCTTGGTAGCAGAGTAAATGTTCTCAATTGGGAAGATTCCTCCTAGTCCAAAGAGTAGAACCTTTGCTAGTGCAGGAACCAGTTGTGTGGTTGTGACCAGGACATTTACACAGTTGGACCTGGTGAAACATGAATTGGTGTGTGATAAAATGCCGGAACACTTACAGAACTTCAGGCTGGTTTGAACTGGCACTTGGAAAACAGTTGTAACTGCACAAATGCACAAAGCAATGCTATTTCCCACAATGCACACTATGAAGATAGCGTCTTCTGGGATGTGACACCGCATATTCTGGCAGAAATTTACTGATGTGTCGGGGGAATGCACTGTCTCCTCTTTGGGCAGAAAGTGAATGAAGCGGGATGTTCCCCCAAGACATCACAAATTCCTACTGGATGACACAGTGGCACAGCTCAGATGATGGCACAACTCAATGCATTGCAATATACTGCAATTGCTGGACAGTTTCATTTGCTTTCACATAAAATTTGAAAATTACAGTCTTCTGGGATATAATGCTGAGTAGAACTGAGGAATAGGTACCAACATTTCAGATTAACCTGCTGCCTCCATCTTCAGGTAGAAGAGTGAAGATGTATTGGGAAATATGGCCAATGACATAGAAGCACGAGGGTTAGGAGGAGTGGGGCACCAAAGGAGACAGTAACTGTGAGGAAACCTGGAAGAAGCAAAGCAAAAAAAAAAATTTGGGATGATGAAAGTACAAAAACAAGAACACAAATAAAATTATTATTCTAAAAATACACCATAATGATGATAATTCACTTTGGTTCAATTCAGTTCATGTTTATCAATGTGCCAACTCAACAGCCAGATGGGCAATTATAGAAACAGCACATAACAACAATTATTATTATTGTTGTTGTTATCTTATATCTCACACATCTTTCTAACAGAAATGTTCTGCAGAAGTTCCGTAACCTGCCCGACTCAACTACAGCAAACAAATGTTATCAATTCCCTGAGCACTGCAGCCATCATAAAAGTATTATTGCATAGGAAATCTGCATCTGACAGGAATTTCAATCTCGCCCCCTGGTAAAGATTCAATGTGCTCATTTCCTTCTTCTACCCAGGCCTTGCACCACACACAAATGCTTCTTGACACACACCACAGCTCATCACTTAAAATTATTAACAATTTCTCTTTGAATCATGTCTTTCAGTTATTGCAAAGATTGTGGAATGTGCACATAAATATGTCTATCAGTTTGCCATACAAATGGGTTTCATACAAATGGATATAGCGAAAGCCTAATGTTACTTATGGGTGTACATGGAATTCTGTCCCTATTTTCTACAGTTTTTGTCCAATCTGGATACAATTCGGTAAAGCAGATGCAAAGAAAAATTAATTGAGCAGCAACTTTTGTAAAAACTGGTGCAGTGACAACCATACTTATAGGGTGCAAATGAACTTCTACCCATAGTTTCTACATTTAATGGCCAATCTGGGTGATATTCAGTACGACAGACCTGCACATAACTGGGTTGGGAATTTGTGAGTTGGAAGGAAATCAAAGTAGGGAAGGCCATACTTTCCTTACAAACATAACTGAAATTACTTTCATATATCTGCCACGAAAACATGTGACATTTTAAACACTGGGGTAAAGTCTGTGTACTTTATAATGGAGCAAACCAAGTGCAGTCTCTTTGTTTCGAATATTTATGTTACAACAGTAGACATAAAACAAAAAACCCTCACTGTACTTGTGTGCATGTCAGCACTGATAGTGCAGTCTGTATGCAGCTTAATGTGTTACTGATACTCATCACTCTATAAAATTATTTGTAAGTGCTCACCTGGAGTTAATTAGTGTCAAGCACTTGATGGCAAGCGTGAGCCAGTTGTCTGTCACAGCCTCAATCTCTGAGCGCAATTGCAGCCACTGCTCCCGTTTTGCACCTAACAGTCCTGGTATGAATACATATCTAGTGTCAGACAAAATACATCATTTGCACTAACATACAATGAAGACAGTGTCTTCCTCATATGAGATGGTGTTGTTGGCAAGAAAGGTACCAACATTTCAGAGAAACCTGCCACTTCCAACTTCATTGCAGCCTTCCAGCAGTTCCTCCCAAATGTTCACACCCAACTACCAAATTACATCCCGTCACCGTCCCAGAATTACTGTAATCGTAATGCTCATGCAATTGTATCAACCTCAGATATTATTCATATTAATCCTGGCATCTTATTTGCTGCTTGGCATTTTCTATGCATCTTATTCATCTTTCACACAACCATCAATACAAAGAATGACTTAACATCGCACCTCAGAGCACAGCACCACTGCTTTATGTGTTAGAGGTATAAAGTTTCAACCTCATCCCAGAGACCAGCTTTACTGATTAACATATTGGATGAATTTCCTCACATTCTACAGGCAAACACTGGAACAGTACCTCAAACTAGGCCCTGAATAGTCCTGCCACATCCTTTCTAATTCACTGTTCACTGACGGTCCCACATGTAACGCTATGATGTCTGAGATACTGACTGCATTCTCCATCAATGACCAAACCCCGAAACATTCCAGCTAAAAATTAGACACATCCACATGTTGTGGGACAAAAACACTTGCATGTGCTGACAGCATGCTCAGGCTTGAATATTTTTCTTGCTAAGATTCTAGCCCTCTGCAGTTCTGCGCCTGATGCCATGTCACTGTGCCCGTAGTTCCCAACATTTCAACAGACTACAGTGACATCACCTTCAACAGCAAACAGTCTTTGGATTCAAACACCAACAAAGAGTTGTAAAAGCAACAAGCCAATTTCAGTACACAGTCCTGGACTGCTCGACCCTTATGGTAAAGGCAACTGCAAATCCTCTGACTTGTCAGTTACAACTCACCCAACAATACAGCATCATACCCGAGAAAAACTGAACAATAATTCTGATTTACCATAAACTGTATATTATTAGTGCCTCTTTCCCTATCCACTGCCCAGAAAATAGTTTCCTTATTCTACCTGACAACTATAATTTGTCACTTCCTGCCACTTCTATGCTGCACATGTGGGCATTTGTCTAAGTGGGAGACGTTAATACAATAAACAAGCTGACAGGAAGCAGCAAATTACAATTGTCAGAAAAAATAATGACCATATATATGGTATATTCCAGATGTGATTATCTATTGCATTGGATAAAACGAAAGTCATAGCCCTTCTGTGGAAATTTTTCATTAATTCAAAATTCTTGACAAAAAAACAGGACATATATGACGACAGTCTTCTGGCACGACACCGTGTAGTCTGGTGGTAACGTTCAGCCCCTAACTTCAGACATCGACAATCAAGACAGAGGCAATGTTCCACCAGAATACAGAACACAGTACTCCAAAAGATTACATTCACTACCATTAGAACCTCCAATCATGCTTAAAGAACTTATCTGATGTATGATTTATCATGTAAACAAGCAAAATTAGTTAACTGCACAGCTTTAAAATCAATGTAAATGGAATACAAAACACACACAGGCCTGTTGAGTACCAACCCCCAACACTGTTCCGATAATTGTTGTACATGTCCTTGATCTTGCGATAACGAAAGGCAAGTTTCCGCATCCAGTCGACACCTCCTCGAACACCAGTGGCCAGACACAAATTGCCATTACTGGCAGCTGCATGGAAGCCATCAGATCCAAAATTGTATGAACTCAGGTCCTGGCCATTGTCATCTGATGCGACATCATCGATGTGCACTTGGTCACAGTCCTGGAACAAGTTGCCATCCACATCTTGCACTCAATCAATTACTTGTACCCAGTATTATGTACTGCAATCTGACACTTTACAAAATGTATTATATTTCTAAGACACAAGTCATAAGGGATGTGACATCAGATCAATCAATGAGCAGTCCCTGATATTTTGGGGGAAAACAGTGTCTTCACCTTCAGGGTCAAGAAGTGGTTACTGGACCGTGACGATGAGGTCTACTCACTATGAAAGGTCAAGATCAGGAGGACCAAAAAGTTGTCAAATGGCCACCTATAAAGAACCATTCTTTGCTCTTGATATGTCTGTGTGCCTTGTCATATACCATTATAGCAGCTCAAACTCTGCCAGGAGACAGACAACAGACAGACACTGAACATTGTTACATACCTCAACATCGTTGAAGAAAAAATGCGTATCAGCAAGGTTGAACACCATCTCCTCCATCCTGAACCCCAACTGTACCACTGAGTGGGTGTCCTGGAGAAGGATAGCAGACACACAGCATCTTAAATAAAGTGACTGGTGAACAGATTATGAACAGGTTCTTTGTGATAGAAGGAACAAAGCAAACACACGTTCTTTCAGAACAAGCAGTGGATAGTGGAGCAGGTTAAGAAGCATCTCTACGAAAAACCTTTAAGACAGTTATTCCAGACATGAATTTTATCAACACCATCAGTACAGCTAGATGTGAAACTGCTTCATTGGAAGCCATATTAGTTCACAGTTGTGCAAAGACTCCATGAAGCTGGCTGTGTTGTGAGCGTATGGTTTTGTAAATGGGTTGTTAAAGCCACCTGTAGTGATTGCTCTGATCTGTTGACATAACCTTAATTGAATGTCCATTTAAGTACACAAAACAAAACAATACAATGGATGGCAGTAATGTGAGACTAATAAATAAGGTGCTGTCAGTGTAACAAGAATAATCAGACTCATATAGCTACACACAAGAAATTCAGAAATATATGTGGACAAATTTTTGCACCATTTATGAAAAATTTAAGTGATACGCAGAACGAACATGTGCCCTTCAAGCATGGCAGTCCACCTGCCTATACAGTCAATAGTTCGACTGTCACCTTACGTGACAAAGGAACCAAGTAACTAGTTGTCCTTTGTGGCATGCCCATTTACCCAATCCGATACCATGTGACGTGTTGTCTGTACGGAAATTTGACAGACACTGTCAATAAAATAGGGGACCGCGGTAGCACAGTGGTTAAGGTGCTGTGCTACAAATCAGAAGGTCGCTGGTTCGATTCCAGATGGTGTCATTGGAATTTTCATTGACATAATTCTTCCAATCGCGGTATGGGCCTGGGGTCGACTCAGGCTCTAACAGAAATGAATACCAGGAGCATTTCCTGGGGGTAAAGGAGGCTGACGCGTAAGGCTGACAACCTTACCACCATCCTGTGTCCTTGTCATGAAATCTGGGAACCTTAACTTCCTGGAACCCTCTGGTCCACTCCAGGCCTGTAATGGGACTGCTTTACCTTTTTACCTTTTTTACTGTCAATAAAATCAAAACACACACACATAGAAAACAGAACTTAGAGCAATCACCAGGCACATAGCGTTAGTTTCTCCAACAGGCATGTCGTGACTTGAAGAAAGTACCGTATATTCTCGAATCTAATCTGCACCCGAATCTAATCAGCACTAGTTTTTGCTGACTTCTTCAAAGAAAAGAAAAGTTAGTTCGCGGTTCTAATCCGCACCTTTCCTTCAACCGCCTTTAGAAGTAGCGCGGTGGGTGTCGGCTGCATGGATACCCATTCTGGAGAGCATTATCGTCAGATCTTTCAAGAAGTGTTGCATAAGCAATGCTTTGGACGGATCTGAAGATGACATTCTGTGGGAGGACAACAGTGAAGATAAAGATGATAGTGACTGGGTGACAGGTAACGATTCAGTTATGAGTGATAACGGCGAGTCTGATGAATAATAAATTATAAATATTATACAGGGTGCCCCAGGAGGAAAGGACCTAATTTCGGGAGAGTGTTCCCTAGGTCAAACTATACCAATATAACCCAAAACACCTATATCCAAAGTTCAATGGTTACGGAGATATTGGCCAGAGAAAAGTGTGGATGTCTTTTGTGGCTGCGTACTGTACTCTGTCCGTGACGTCATACTAGTCATATGCACTTGACCTTCAACGCGCTAATCCTGCAGTAGCCGTGGGGTGTGATAGACAATCAGTTGATTGCGTTTGAGGTGCTAATA
>Ga0131853_10008327_pt1 | contig 18893 bp, 16 predicted proteins | sample TergutLab28metaG_FD_92764 | JGI IMG/M metagenome (GOLD analysis project Ga0131853, IMG submission 92764) | Labiotermes labralis P1 segment gut microbial communities from Petit-Saut dam, French Guiana - Lab288 P1 (version 2) (version 2) | ecosystem: Host-associated > Arthropoda: Insects >...
GCATGATTCTGCTGTTAATAACAGCACCATACCAAACCTTCAAGTAAAAAACCACGTTGCGCAATACAATTGAGATAAATGCTATCAGTAGCAAAACAATCAGCGTTGGCTCCAGATTTATCAGAGCTAGGGAGTCGGCAATAATTTGCCAATAGAAGCCAGCTGAATCTTGAATCGCAGACTGTCCGCCCTCTGCATACTGAAGAATGGGGAGAAGGAGTGTCAAGCCCACACCTTCAAGAAGAGTCATACCTATAACAAAGGTAACCAGACCTACAACTTCTGATTTTCGCACTTCAACAAAAGAAAACAGTCTGCTGATTGCATTGATTCTTGTAACCTCTAGTGCCCAGTCTATAAGCCTTTTCATGAATCTCCTGCTGATTACAAACCTTAAAGGTGTTCCGATGCTTCTCTTATATATTTTTCAATTTCTCGAACGGTGTTATCCCAATCCAATTCTTTTGCCCGCACTCTTCCCTGTGCGGCGGCAGAAGAGTCTAATGGTCCTGAAAGCACACGTGCAAAAGCTGGAATATCGTCAAGTGGAACGTACTGAATTGTATCACCTGCAAACTCGCGAACTGGCAAAATATCAGTTGCGATTACAGGAATTTCTGCTGCCATCGCTTCCAGTGGGGGCAGACCGAATCCTTCATACTTTGAAGGAAAGACAAGTGCATCTGCAAGGTGGTAGAGCCTTGGCAAGTCTTCATCTTCTATATATCCCGCAAATTGAATACGTGCATCCTCTGGCACAGAAATGTTTCCCCATCCAGGTCTTCCAGTCAGAACAAGCGGTTTTGCCGCTCGCTGCTCCTCTGAAAGCGCCAAAAAGGCTCTGAATAGATAATCTAGATTCTTTCGAGGTTCAAGGGTTCCCACAGCCAGCAAAAAGTTTCGAGGAAGCTTGTACTTTTCCCTTATCCTTTCCTTGTCACCAGAGCTAACAGCTTGAAAAAAGCGATTATCCACACCACAGGGAGCGAAAAGGATTGCCTTGCTAGAGAGGGCTTCGCCATAGCAAGCTTCGGCTCGCTTCTGGGTGAAACGAGAAACGAATGCAACTGCATCTGCCTTGCGAATTGTTGCTGCAGCACTCAGGCGCAAGTAAAGATTATTTTTCCATGTTGAAGTTTCAGGTACATCCTTAAACACAAGGTCGTGTACAACCAGAATCTTTTTTCCTGCTTTCACCGAAGGAAGCGCATACAACTCTGGAATTACATAAAAATCTACTTTCTCGGGGAGCCACTTATCAATAGGTGCAGATTGCAACAGGGAGCGAAGTTCATATGCTCTGCGTTTCGCAGGAACGAAAGCAGCTTCCACATTATCATGTACTGGTAAACGATCTTCAAATTCTCTGTGCTCAAGAAAGCCTAAAACAAAAAAATGCCAACTGGGATTTCTGCGAGCCAGAACATCAAGAGCATTATAGGCATAGCGGCCTATGCCATCCATCTTTTCTCTAAAGATGGCATTTCCCGCAAAGGCAATGACCGTTTTATTGTCCATTATTATCCTCGCCAACCTTCCCAGAGCCAACAGAGGCTAGAAATTTTCTAAGCGGTCTAACAAGCGGATTCGCCCAACGCAAAGTGGATAATAGTTTCTTTCTAATTCTCTCATTGCTTACCCTCGAAAGCATACTGTCTAGCACAGCTTTCTGCGCAAGCATGCTTTCATTAATGCTTAATTGGGCCCTGTTCAAAGCAAGCCCCTCCACAAGCAGTGCTCGCTCTTCCGAGCTAATATCCTCCCTGTCAAGCGCAGACTGAATAGACCCCAACACTGACCCTTTTATAAGAGCAGTGTTAGCAGACTTCTGGGTAGAACTTACTCGCTGCTTAACGCAGGGTGCATTTGAATACCACATTCTATTTCCAGAAAGTAACATACGTAGGTAAAAGTCAAAATCTTCTGCATACACCGCAGCAGCATAACCACCGACCGCAAGCGCAGCAGCTCGAGAGAAGGTTATCCCTGAGCCAAAAAACCGTGTCTTTAAAAAACGGGATAAATCTATTTCATGCGAATTTTTCCAAGCTCCCGAATTGAAAAATGGTCTCTCCCACCCCTCTTCTAAACTGAAGTGATAGCCTGCAGTGCAAAACAGTGTGAAATCTTGCCTTCTCAACAGGATTTCTTGCTGCACACTAAGGCAATTGGGCATCAGGATATCATCAGCAGAGCAGATGCAAATATAGTCACTTGCTGCATCGTAAAGTCCTGCATTGATGGCTGCTCCCGACCCTCCATTTTCCTGATGAATTGCACGAAGGTTTTCATACTTGCCAGCATAAGCATCAATGATTTCACCTGTGCCATCAGTAGAACCATCATTTATGACAATGATTTCATTTGGGGTGACAGCCTGAGAAATAATAGAGTCAAGAGCCTCTTCAATGGTGGCACGCGCGTTGTAAGCGGGCACTACAACCGCAAATAAAACCTCGCCACTTCTGTCTATTGCTGCCACTTTTGCGAGCACTAAGCCTTCTCTGGGTAATACTTAGGGTACTCTTCTACCATTCTCTCAAGCATGTTGTCCCACGTTGCCTGCTTCCAGCCAGTTGCAAGCTGAAAGCGTGAGCTATCCAAAGACTTGTCAACCCTATAGCGGTCATCGGGAGTTATATTAACTTGCCACTCCATTTTTTCTGCCAATAGTTTGAGTAGGGTATATTTGTCGATGGGAGGAGCTGACACTTGATAAAGACCACACAGGCCTGGATTCGGCAGTAGGTAATCACGGACAATGCGACAGAGTTCAAATGTTGGAAGTCCCGAAAAAACAGCCTTGGAATATCCTTTGAGCTTGTCGTTTCTGTGCTCTGCGAACCAACCTGCCAAACTTACCTGCGGACCAAATTGCCAGCCAATAATTGATGTACGTACTGTTACTGCATTTGGTGAATCAGTCACTTCACCCAAAAGCTTTGAGCGACCATAGATGTCAACAGCATCAGGAATATCATCCTCTGTGTAATTGCCTCGCTTGCCCGAAAACACGCAGTCTGTGCTCATGTGGATGAGCCTAACTCCTCTTTCTTCAGCCATCTGAGCCAGCGCATGTGGCCAGACACTATTAACCTCAATCATCAGACGCGAATTAGCAGAATCGGTCCTTTGAGAAATAATTCCTGCAGCATTAATGATGATGTCAGCTTCTGACTTTTCAAGAAGCGGCAAAATGCTTTCAGGATCTCTAGCATCAAACCCTAACAAGAGATGCGTATCATCAACACCCAGACGGGCAGCATTAATGCCCAATTGAGATAGTTCACTCTCAGACCTTACGCCCGCAAACACCTCTGTCGCTTCTCCAAAAACACGCACTGCAGCGCTTCCCAGCATGCCGCTTGCTCCCAAAACCAACACTTTCATTTTATCTACTGCAGCCACAAAAACCTCGCTAGTCTCCTGGAGTAATTCCCAGGACAATTCTTGCAACAGTGTGAGATACATTCTCTGTCAAATATTCATGAGGAGCTGTCCATTTATTCCCAGGTTTAGTGACAAGGTCGATCGCAGGAAGAACTTGGTCAACATACACGTCAGCTAAAATGTTACTTCCGCACTCGATTGTTTCTGGTCGTTCTGTTACGCTGCGCAAGGTTACCGTTGGCACGCCAAAGATGCAGCATTCTTCTTGAACTGTTCCACTATCGCTGAGCACACAAAAAGCATCCTTTTCTAACCTGACAAAATCAAACAGTCCCAGAGGAGGCACAAATGTAATCTCTCCTGCATCAAGACCATGCTCTCTCATTTTGTCAGCTGTGCGCGGATGCAGAGACGCAATCATGGGTATATCATATTTTTTAATAACCTGATTAAGCGTTTTGATAAGTGCATCAAGCCGCTCAGGAACATCGGTTGTCTCAGCACGATGAGCGGTAACAAGAAAATAATTGCCTTTCACAAGGCTGAACTCTGCAAGAGCTTTTGAGCTGTCGATCTGAGGAGCAAATGCATCTAAAACTTCCTTGATGGGATTCCCCGTGACAAAAATACGCTCACGCTCTATGCCTTCACGCACCAAATTTTCAGCACTACGATAGGTATAAGGCATCAACACGGAGGAGCAATGATCAATTACACGACGATTAACCTCTTCTGGCACCTTGTCGTCGTAACAGCGATTCCCTGCCTCCATATGACAGACACGAATTCCCATACGCTTTGCTACATACGCAGCAATTCCCGTGTTGGTATCACCTAAAATCAAAGTGGAATCAGGTTTCTCCTCACGAAATAATACCTCAATCTTACCCAGCAAGTCGCCAACTTGTGAAGCAAAACCTTCACCTTGAATACCTAGGTATCTATCAGGCTTCCTTAGTCCCAATTCTTCAAAAAATATTCCACTAAGACGTTCATCAAAGTTCTGACCCGTATGTACCAACAGGTGGTCACAACTTGCATCCAAAACCTCAATAACTTGACGCAGGCGAATTATTTCTGGGCGAGTACCGAGTAGAGTTATAACTTTTTGCATGCTTAAGACTCCAAGTAACGTTGACCAATTACACTAGGAATTCTTTCCTTGAGAAATTGTGCCAGATCATCTGTATTCATTACCGCAGTATCCGAGCTATATTCACCAACTAGTGCCGGATTTGTAACTATATCTGAAAGTTCTGGCAGCATTGAACGCAAAGCATAGCACTGTCCGGCTCCCAGCACGGTACGTGCTGCCTCTTCTGCAGACAATAATGCTTCATGAATTTTTTCGCCGGGCCGTATCCCCGTGACAACCTTTTCAATGTCTCGCCCACCGATAAGAAAATCAGCCAAGTCAGTCATTTTTGCAGCCGGGCATCGAGGAATATAGGTTTCACCTGGTAATGCGGATTCAACAGCGGAGAAAATTGTGTCAACGGCATCATCAAGCGTTAGCAGAAAGCGTGTCATGTCAGTAGTTGTAATGGTAACTGGTCCGCCACCTGCAATTTGATCTAAAAATAATGGTACTACTGAACCACGTGAGGCAAGCACATTTCCATAGCGCGCAGCAATAAAGCGTGTTTGTGGTGCACGCAAATTGCCCTGAATATAAACTCTCTCTTGAATCGCCTTGGTCATTCCCATAACATTTACTGGCTTGCAGGCCTTGTCGGTCGAGATGCCAACAACAGTTTCTACTGGAAGTCTTAACTCTGATATTGCGCGAACCATGTTCTCGGCTCCCTCAATATTAGTTCTCACTGCTTCCCAAGGAGCATATTCACAGCTGGGAACTTGCTTTAGCGCGGCAGTGCAAAATACGATATCCATCTCACGAAGTGCATCTGCCACGCTAGAGTAATCACGAACATCGCCGATTTTGAAACGCAGTCGATGTTGAGAATTTTCAAAAATTATCTCATCTGTTGCGGCAGAGCGCTGGGTAAAGTCAAGTCTCATGTAATGCTGCTTGGCTTCATCGCGCGAAAAAACAGTAACACTTTCTGGCAACCCATCTTTTCCAGACAAAAGCCTCTTCGTCAAAACCTGCCCGAGAGAGCCGGTTCCACCAGTAACAAGAATCCTCTTACCTTCAAATAATCCACTCATATTTCTCCCATGCCAGCCTATCTATTTAGTAGGATTTAAGCTCAGTCAAGTATAGCAAAATTGAATATTCTATTGGACCAGGGTCACTTTAACACTGACGAATACACATCTTGAATTTGTGGCCCAATCACTCTTTGAGAAAATCTTTTCTCTGCATATTGGTGCAAGGTTTTGGGTTCAAAAGTTGGATAACTTTCGCACATCCACATCATGCCCTCATACAGCTCTTTAGCACTTTGGTTATCAACCAAAAGTCCTACTTCATCCGTGATAAAAGATTCTGGACCCCCGCACCTTGTTGAAACTACGGGGCGGCCTCTCAAAATTGCTTCGGCAGAAAAGGTTGAGAATGTTTCATGGGTGCTGCTCAAGACCGCAAAGGAGCATTCTCTGTAGTATTGTGGCATTTTTGACGGAGGAATCCTCCCAAAAAAGGTAATAACCTCTTTTGGTACGCCAATTTCCTGCGCGAATGCTTGCAGGCGAGGAAGATCAAAGGGACCGCCTTCTCCGATTATGCTTAGATGAAAGTCATCCCTGCTTTCAGATAAGAGTTTTGTTGCCTCCAGAAGTAAGGGTAAATTTTTTGCAGGTGACAATATCGAAGCGTGAAGAATCTCGATTTTGCCACTACCTCTCCTTCTGCTTAGGTCACTATCGCTCATTTCTGCGGAAAGTACATTGGGGATAACAGTTATCCTGTCAGAAAGTCCAAGAAACTTGATCCTGTCAGCCAAGACATCACTTACCGCAATGTATGCGCTTGCTTTGTGAGCCAAAGGGCGAATCAGGAGGGGAAGAACTCCTGGCAAGTTCATGAATCGCATTTCGGTTTCCGGTAAGTATTCCTCTGAATGTTCGGTCACAATAAATGGAATACTGCTCTGCTTAGAAACTTTCGCTGCTCCTAAACCTGCTGGCCACAACGCTTGAACATGTATCAGATCAGGAACTCCACACTCTTTGACTGCCAGCGCAAATGCCTCCTGCTGAATCTTTGAAACCTTGTCAAAGCGTGGCACTCTATTGAAAAACCTATCAGAAACAACTGCACGAACAGTAAATACTCCATCTTCCCAGTTGCTCGCAAGTTCCTGTGGGCTATCACCAACCTGTACCGCAATAACGCAGACATCGGCAAAGTTTTTGATGAGCTTTACTTGTTCACTGATGAAGATGCCGGCTACAGAATTCTTTGCGCTTGGGTACCATGATGCAAAAATGAATATTGTTGATCGCTTTTTTCTAAGCTCCATCAATCGTCGCCTTCAGTTTAACCAAAAATGGAAATGTGTTTTTGACAAGCTCCTTTACCAGAAGCCCCTGCCTCTTCCTTATTGATTTATTCGCAACAGATCTAAGTGAGTCACTCAATTGGTTTTGCCCTACTAGCGATCTCAAGATTTGAATATCAGACTTATAAACTTGCAGCAAATCTGCTGATTTATTCACCCCAGAATGTCTATGAACTGTCGTGATCTGCGGAGCATACAAGGCCCTCGCGCCTTGCGCCATACCGCGCAGCCAGAAATCCCAATCCTCCCCAAAGATATCTTCGCGATACCCATCAAGCTTTTCAAAGAGAGTCCTACGGTAAAGTGCTCCCACACCAAAAGAACAGTCACCTATCATCTCTTCAAAGCTAAGCTCTCGCTCATTTTCCCATTGCTCCGATTTGTATACAGCAGTCTTGCCTCCATCTGAGTGTAGGTAATAACCATTGGAAAAGAAAATGCTATATTCATTGCCTGTTGTAGCGGATTCATAAAGACCACCAATATGTTCAGGCATTAACATATCGTCAGCCGAACAAATAGATATGAGTTGTCCCTGTGCTAAACGCACGCCTGCGTTATATGCACTAGCTGTTCCACCGTTTTGTTTTGTCACAAGCCCGAAGCGATTGTCGAGCTTGCAAAAAGAGTCGGCAATTCCGGCAGTATCATCAGTTGAGCCATCATCCACCACAAGGCATTCCCAATTATGAAATGTCTGCTCTCGAATGGATTCCAGTGTTTCTGACAAGGTATTTTCAGCGTTAAACGCTGGAACCACTATGCTTACGCTGGGAGAATTATGCATCAAACATTTCCTCATACGCAGCTATCAGCTTTGCTTCTTGAGAGCTTCGAGAGTATTTGCCCGCTACCGCTCGAGAAACTGTCTTGAACTTTGAGGTCATAGACGGAGAGTCTACAAATTGCCTTAATCCCTCTGCCAGCGACTCAACGGATGATGTATCGATAGTCAGGCCATTTCCCTCTTGATCAACAAGGTCTTTAATGGATTCAAATGGCGGCATAGCAAGAGCAAGCCCATGCACTGTATAGTCAAATATCTTATTGGGTAGAGTAACGTCAAAATTGCCGTCTAACTTAACTGCCGGATATACTCCCACATCATAGCGAGGCAAAAATGTCCTTATGTCACCCTTTTCGAAGTGCCCATGAAGTGTGACTTGCTCCTTCAATCCCTTGTCAATCTCGCGTAATACTGCCTTTTTATCATCCTCATTATCAAATTCCCCATGAATATCAAGCGTGCAGTCTCCTAGAAGGCGCATGGCCCGAACAAGGTTCAAAATATTTCTATCGCGCCATATCATTCCGTGAAAAACAAACTTTACTGGAGGATCAACTTCTTCTCTAGAAAATTCTCCCACATCCTCTTGAGAATTGTAGAAGGTGGATACCTTCCTTAGGTCGTAATCCTCTGACAGCTTCCGAGACATTGAATCGCTTGTAGTTGTAACTAGGTCTGCATACTTCAGCAGCTCTGCCTGATCCCGAAGAATCCTTTTAGCCGAGTGAGCATTATTTGCCCAAGCCGGATGCTTGACGAAACCTCTCCAATACTCTGCGCTGTCATAAGCAAATCTAGAATTGGTTTTCTGTGAAATTCTGTACGCTACCCTAAGTGAAGATGGATTGAACCCCTGGACTACATCAGGCTTATATCGCTCGCAAACCTTTAACAGCTTTCCATACCGTAAGGTTCGTGGCAAAATTATTGATTGAATCTTATACCAGGTCAAATTGAGGAAAATTCGAATGGCGCGATTTGGATGAGTTGAATATGTACTTATTCCTAAACTTGGCAACTGCAAAAATGCTATAGAATCGCTGTCATCAAACCTCTGAATTAGCCAGGTAGGAATTGCTCCAATCACGGTAATATCAGCACCTGCAGACAATAGCGCATGGAGCACCTTGTCAGGTCTCGTACTTCTTGAATCTTTGTCAATAAAAGGGACTAAAATTCGTATCCCTTGCAAGTTATGACCTCTGCCTGTCACCAACCACACTTCTTCCCTGTTCCAAGTCCGATCATTCGTTGGCCTGCACAGCCATTATACTTTGAAAGCTGTTCATCGAAAGAGAATCCCTTTATAGGCAGCAATTAAAGCTTGTGACTGCGCTCTTCTTGAATATTTTTGTGATACCGCCCTAGACGCTGCTTTCATCTCAAAGACCTTATTGGGATTTTCAAGAATATCTTTCAAGTCCCTTTGGATAGACAGGGAGGAAGAGGTATCAATAATCACACCATTTTGCTCCTTGTTTACAATAGACTCAATTGCATCAAAGGGCGGAACTGCAAGAGCCAGACCATGGACGATGCAATCAAAGAGCTTGTTTGGCAAGGTCACATTGAAATTGTCGTCTACAGCCTTTGCTGGATATATTCCCATGTCATACTTTGGCAAAAAAGTTCGGACATCTGCCTTGTTGTAAGGCCCATGAAAAGTGACCCTCTTCCCAAGCTCGTCGCCAATCAAGCTTTCCAAATCATATCTATCCGACTCAGAGTAAAAATCTCCATAAATGTCAAGGGTGAAATCAGTTAAGCCTTCAAGCGCCCTAATGAGCTCCTGTAGATTTCTGTCTGCGCCAAGCATTCCATGGAAAACAAGGCGAACCGGACTGCAAACAGGTTTATCCACAAAGTCGACGGGGTCTTCTTGAGAATTGAAAAATTCAACAGTATTGCCAATCCCATAATACTCTTTCAGGCGCTCACTCATTTCGCTACTAGTTGTAACGACAAGTGCTGCAGCATCTATGCACTCTTTTTCAGAGTCGAGGTGACTCTGTATCAAATCTGCATGTTCGTTCCAGTAAGGATTCTTCGCATATTCAGGCCAGTATTCTCCCGAATCATAAACTAATTTCGCTCCAACCTTATGTGCTATCGTTTTCGCCACTCTAAAACAGGGAGGATTAAAGCATAAGACCACTTGCGGCCTACTATTTACACCTGGCTTTATCATTTTTTCGTAGATAATTTTATCTCTATGAAAGAATTGTACAAATTTGTACCACGTTAAATTAAGCCCAACCCTTACTAGCCAAATCTTATTTTCAGAATAGAGTCTCGCTTCATTCTTTTCAAGCGGAAGAAAGGTGACGCCTTCATATTTTGACAATCGCATTTGAAGCCACTCTGGATACGCACCCAATAGTGTCACCCTAGCCCCTGCTTCCGAAAGCGCCTTAATATGCCTATCTGGTCGTGTGCTCTTTCCCTGCTCATTAGCAAAAAGGACAAGTACCTTTATCCCTGCAAGAGATCCTGCCTCGATGCTCACCTGTCACTCACTCCTCAGCCCACAAGTTGTTATACGCTTCAATTAAGTTAGATTCCTGCACTTCCCAGCTATACTGAGCGTACATCTCTTTTGCACTTTTGCCTAGTTTAATAATTTCATCAGGCTGCTCCAACAAGAGCTCTATGCCTTTGGCAATCGATTCTGGCGTTTCAGGGTCAATAATCAGAGCAAATTTTTCAACGCTGGGAAATTCTCTATGCGCCTGTGTTGAGCCAAGCACAACCGCCAATCCCGCATTCATATATGCAAATAGGCGATTTGCCAAAGTCTTATTTTTGCTCGGAGTATCAGGCTTGAAAACACAAAGACCTACATCAAATCCCTCTAAAATTGAAATACTCTCTGAGTTTTCAAAGGGGCCCGAAAGAGTGACAGAGCCCTCAAGATTGTTGCTCTTGATAACATCAGTTATCTCATTTTCGTGCTCGGCATCTACCGATTTGCCTTGGAGCGTCAAGTGAGCTCTCCCCTTTAGGTACACCATAGCTTTTACCAAATTCACATCATGGGTCAACCTTCTAATGCCGCCCTGACTCACCAAGCGAACAGGGTTATGAGTAGCATCAGTTTGCACGAGGGCGTCTGGGAGAGAATTCAGTACAGCCACCATCTTCTTGTTTGGAAAGCGTGCTTGCAAACTTTCGCGAATACCAGGCCACGCCGCAATTATAAGATCACATTGTGGAATACAATCACCCTCCGCCTTGTTAGCCTTGGCCTGCATCTCTTCGCAAGAAAAGTATGAGTCAAATAATTCATAGGGGTTATACACAAGCTTTGAGCCGCTCTTCAATGATGCAAGGTGACCTGTTCTCAGGGTGTAGATATCGTTGGCTTGAATAAAGTCAGGATTAAACTTGACTGCTTCTTGAGCAGCTTGCTCATCAAAGAAAGTTAGATCTTTTGTCTCTTGTCTTGCATGATACTTCTTGAGCTTAATCTTTGTGATGGTGAGATTAACCAGAACCCTTAATGGCCACCACACATCCTCATTGCCAAGTCTTGGCAATTCAAATTCTGGATTCCCAGACAAGGCTATCCACTCAACGTCATCTTCTAACAATTCGGGAAAGTGGGTTCTATCACGGTAAATGACCTTAATCGTAGCGCCAGCCTTTTTAAGCGCCCTAACCTCTTTCTGAAGCCGTCCATCCAAAGAGGCATCCCGCGGACCGAGAATGCAGACTCTTCTTCCCGCCAATTTCATATCATTCAAAGACATTTACATATACACTTTCATCTAGCGACTGCGCAATTTGCAAAGCTCTCTTGTGAGAACTTTTTTTCATTTTCATCAATTCGCTATCCGTTAAATTGCTGGCAGTCAGAAAAGCATTCCCCCAATTTGTGGAACTACTGCCGCTTACAAACAGGGCATTAAGATCTTTTCCAGCCTGCTTTCTTATACCGGGAAGGTCGCTAGCTATTATTCCTAAGCCTGCCGAAAGGTAGGTTCCCAGCTTAGAGGTCGGTGCCCGTCGTTCGTTTTCATTTGCCCCCTCAAGTGCTACAATTCCAAAGTCAAAGCTCGAAATACTGCATACGCCCTCAGAGGCTTCTATTCTGCCTATGCAGGATACGCGATCTTCAAGTCCGAAGTCCAAAATGTATTTGTCAAGCAAATCACCAATTCTATTTTCCCCAATAAGGGTGAGTGTACATCTGTCATCTAGCTCTGAAAAAGCTTCGAGAATTTGCCTTATAGGCCTATCGGGTGCAATATTTCCATAGAAAACAAAGGATCGCGGGTGTGATAATGATGCTCTTGGCTCAAGCACTGGAATCGCAAAGTTTGGCCAAACCAAAGCGTTTTGTGCAGCAGAACACTGTGGAAATTGCTCAATGTAGTAATCTTTGTAAGCTTCTCCAGCTGTTATAAGAGCATCAATTTCTTGGATATATCTTTTTTCCCACCTTTTTCTGAATTGGGACAGATCAATCTGTATCGTGTACTCGGGAACAAGGTCCTGTGTTTCGTAGACTAGCCTAGGTCTTTCTTCAGTAAGGCTGCCAAGTGCTAAGGCTGCCGAAGGTAATGCCAGGGCATCATATGCCCACCAAACATCATAGTCCTTTCCTCTCTCAATCAAGAACTCTGAAAGATCGGAGCTCGTAACCTGTGCCCCTTTTCCAATATCAAATTTGCACATAATTGCCAGTAGCAGCTTCGATAGGCCCCCAATGAAGCTACCTAAACGATTTGACTCAGCCAAGAAGGTAAAGTTTTCAAAATTTGAAACTTGATGGATTCTATCAAAAAGATTCTGGGATTTTTTGTTTGGCAGGGTCGACACTAAGTCAACTTTGGCACCATTGGCGCGAAGAATTCTAAGTTCATTTTGTATGCGGGCGCTATGTTCAGTACTGGTCATAAACATCAGGAGTATTCGCATGTCTGTCAAGGGTTTATTCATTATAGACAGTCTCACCACCTAATGTTCCTGCCACCTGAATTATTAATCTTGCATATCTTTCAGCAACGCCGTCTACATTATACGCTTCTTTCGCAAAATTAAACCCCAGTCTGCCTTTATGCTTCGCCAAATCAGAATCTTTCAGCAGCAAGCGCACCTGCTCTGCGCAAGTATTCATTGAGCCATCTGCATACAGGTAGGAGCTGCAGTCACCAAACATAGGTCGAGGATCAACGCTCAGAGAGACAATTGGTATTGCTCCTGCCGCAGCCTGAAGAAAGGTGTTCGGAAAGCCCTCCATCGATGAGGTAGAAACAAGCATCTTTGCACTGTCAAAGTATTCCTGGCTCTCAAAAAAGGGGGCGTCTACCAGTCTCACGTTCGGCACTAATTCAGCCACAGTTCTAACCGCCTGATACAGGGAGGGGTAATGAGAATCCTCCTTGAGCAACATTAGAAATTTCTCAGAAGGAAATAGGCGAGCGAGTTCCAAGAAGCTCCACGGACGTTTTATCGGTGCGCAACGTCCTGCCCAAAGCACATGCTTCCCGTTATAGCTGGAAGCTTCATTTGGAAAAGGAATGCAATTTGGAACAATTTGAACTCTGTGATCTGAGTATGAACGAAGAATTTCTCTTTGCCCTCTGTGTTGCAGAACAATAACTGAAGCATCAAATATGTACCTCTGGAAGTCATTATTCAAGTCGTGTACATCAGAGCATTTCACCACATCCTCATCTGATGAAACGTGGTAAATGAACTCTAAATTCATTAAGCGAGCAAGCTCACGAGCCTTTTCTGTATTTAAACTTACAATTCTTTGGATTATAACGCCCCTAGGTTTTGTTGCACGACTTTTTTCAGGTGGAATATTTGCCTGAAGCTTTTGATTGTTACATCTCATTGTTCGAAAGAGAATCTCTCCCGCCTGTGGAGGAAAATCTCTTTCGGTTAGAAAAGTCACCTGAAAAAGTGGGTTTTTTGCAAGTGCTTGAGCAAGGTAAAAGATTTGAACCTCTGCTCCTCCAAAGCGCGCAGCTTGGCTCCCAAAAAAAAGTGGCACTGCATCATCATGCAAAAAGTAAACGGGGATTCTGTCAGGCAGCACGCTCATCTGTCTTCTCCTTGCCTACGGCTAAGCAGCTCCACAAGTCGGCAGGCTGAGTCAGATATGCTAGCATGCTCTTCTGTCCAAGATTTCGCTTGGTGCCTCAAGGCAAGTCTTCTCGCCCCGTCCTTAATGAGCGACTCAAAGATTGAGTTAAGATCTAGCGTATTCCCATTAGCAGTTTGAACAAACTTGCTCATTGGGTCATCTTTGGCAAAATTCCGAAGGTGTGAAATAACGGGAGCACCATGCGCCATAGCAACGAGCTGGTTAAAGGAGAAGGTCTCACAGTCTGAGGTATCCACGAGCAATTTGGTATTCGAAAATATTTCTCGAATCCTATCTTCGGAAACCTTAGTGTCGATAAAAGTCAGGTTGGGAATTTCGCTTGACCTGCGGAGAACATATTGATAGAACTGCGAATTTCTCAGATTTGACTCTCTTGGATATCCAAACATCACAAATCTTTCTTCGGGATTCTGATGTGAAAGATCAAAAATGTGCCAAGGCTGGGCAGACTCCTCAATAACACCTGTCCACAAAATATGGCTTGTAGCGGAGGGTTTATTGGTACACTGCGCGGCAGAAACTCCAAGTGGAATAATGAGCGAACCCATGCTGGGAACACTGGGCAAGAGGTCTAATTGGCAAGGCGAGCTCACAATGATTAAGTCGGCAAGCTTCAATTTGTCACAAAATATCTTTCCATCAGCCGATTCAGGACTAGCTGAGTTAAATGGACTGTGCGCAGGAGGAATGTACACACTTGAGGCCTTCAAGAGATTCGCAATAGACCTTGCTCGATAGGCTTCGTTTATGTCCATCCAAAAAACAAAGGATGAACCCTTCGTTTTTTGAACAGAATTAAGTCTATGCTGATTGATAAACCTGGAAACAATCGGCACTCCCCGATCTATCATTTGCGGCACTAAGCAAAAGTGTAAATTTTTGTGATGAAGATTAGATACGCTCCCCTCCCAAAAGATGATACTAGCTGCCACATCGTCAATCTTTGCAAGCTCTGAAGCCAGTGCGACAATGTAGGAAATATCGTCTCGAGGACTCATTGTCGGCGAAGGCTCAAAATAGGATCGCAATTCAGGAGCAAAAAAGTATATATTCATCTGCTCGCCAAATTATTAATTAGCTTTGTCCATTTAAAAATTGTCGCCTGGTAGCCATGTTGAGCCTCAACATAGCCCAAAGCGTTTTTGCCAAATTGCTCCAATTTCTCATTGTCCGACAAAAGAAGTTCAATACCTTTGAACAGGCTTAATATATTCCCACCTGCATTAATACCAAGCTGATTACCCTCTATTGCGTCGTCTGGATCAATTGAAAGCGTAGCAACTGGAGCTGCTTCAGACCAAGCCTGCAAGTAGGTGTTGGGAAAGCCTTCGATTTCTGAAGTGTTTACAAACAGCTTTGCCCTCTTGAAGAACAGGTCCATCATTGAAAAGGGTATTTGAGAAGTAAGGAGGGTCAGATTGTCTAATCCGGCAGCACGCGAGCAAATATACTCTTCCAGCTGAACACTTGATGTGCTCGGCATTATCATTCGAAATTTTTCATCAGGAAAACTCTCTGCCAAATCAAGGAAATACCAGGGTTGTTTAAGTGCTTGCGCACTTGAAACCCAGAGTATCTCATCCTTACCTCTTGAAACTTCACCCTTCTCTATAGTCCAAATGCTCTCAATCAATTCAGATTCAATTCCCACACCATCTTTTAGTTGCTCCTGCTGCCATCGAGACTGAGTAACTATGAAATCAATGGACTGATATAAACGAAAGGTGTCTTGGGCTGAGCAATCTCCAGCATGCCTTGGCTCAGTCACATCAGTGTCGCTGGACAATCTCAATATTGATTTTGCCTGCAATCTTTCCGCAGCATCAACTACAAATGGAGCAGACGCGCCAATGGATGAAATGAGAATTTTATGCGATTGAGACTCAGTAATTTCTCTAACTTTTACATCATTCAAATAGTCTATAAGTCGAATCCTGCTATGATTTATTAGGCTCAAATCTAAGGATGCATATGCATAGCGAAACACCCAATGAACATTGTATTCGTCCAACTTTGACAATTCGTTTGCCAAAAAAAACATCTGCAGCCCAGCTCCACCAAAACGAGGTCCGTATTCACCTCCAGAAAACAATGAGTACGCCTCATCAAGCATAAAATACAGGTTGATCATTTATCTCCGAGGCTTTACATCATCGAGCCAGTTCGAAAGTTGTTGTGCCACCACTTTCGAACTGATGTTATCACGTGCCCAATTTAAGCCTGACTCAGCCACAACTTGAGCGTGCGAGTAGTCTCTAAATGCTTCCAAGATAGTCTCTGCAAACAATTCGAGATTGCCCGGATCGACGAACAGGGCAGACTCTTCACCCACAATTGATGCTATCTCGCCCACCCGTGTACAAACAGTCGGAGTTCCTGAAAGTAAGTATTCGCCAACCTTATTGGGAAAACCTGCCTTCGAGAATTCGCCACATCTTCTTGGTAGTAGCAACAGATCTGAATTCACCTCAGCCTTTGCCAGCTCAGACAAAGGCAGCGCTGCTTGAAGCTTGACGACAGCACTCAAATCACGGCTAGAAATCTTCTCTGCGAGACTATCACGCTTATTAGCCAAATCATCTCCATATATCAGCAATTCAAAATCGTCAATAGACTTCTTCACTATTGCTGCTATATCTAACAGGTCATCAATTTCTTCATGAGATAGATTTCCCGCATAAAGAGCTTTGTGACCATGCTTGACATGTGACTTCGGGGGAAACAGGGTATCTCGCACTGGTTGACGACTTACATAGATCTGAGCGTCTGACAAGCCCACCGAAGCCCAATAGTCCTTGAGGTAAGTCGACGGTACAATTACACCATCGAAACACTCTAGGACAAGTTTGTTATAGGCATCTCTTTCAACGTCATCTGGCCACCATCGTATAGGTGATTCCCCGCAAAACATAAAATGTTTTCCACCCGAACTTCTTATAATATCTGATTGAAATGCAAAGAGATCTGGCTTTCGACCATGGCTAATCACATAATTAAATTTTTCAGACTCAAGCACAGAGCTTACAAACTCTTTTTTGTATTTCTCAACGTAAAAAGCAGGCAGGAATATATCACTGTGCAGCAAAGGATCGTTTATTGTGGGAGCAATTTTTTGCTCGTACGCAAGTAGGTGCGCATCTATTCCCTCCTGCAAGAATCCATCAATATAACCCAGATAAAGATTTGTTGATGCCATCGTACTGGGAGTACCTGCATTGGTGGTTAAAAAAGCAGCCCGTTTGGACGATGATTGGAGCGACATTCTGTTCTGCTTGCGCAAGTCACTAAAGCGCTCCCTTGCTTTATCAAGCTCAGTTTTTGATAGAGGCGAAGCGGCATTTGTATCAGGCTTGCGTGAAACAGGAGGTTCACCTGTAACTAAAACGCGCATCATGTACCATCCTTCAATTCATTCAGCATAACTTTCGCAAACAATTGTACATCACTGTGACTCTTTTTATGCACTCGGTATACGTATAGCAACCCGCCAATCTTAGAGCGAAGCAGTACTTTTCAGCTAGCAATAAGTGCATCAACCATCCTGGGGGCAGTATGACCGTCCCAGTTTTCTGGCCTAAAAGGTTTTCTGGGGGTTTTAAGTGCTCTGGAGAGCTCCTGGGCGAGTGTGTCAAGAGTTGCAAGGACATTGGTGCCACCGTGCTCTCTGAGCGTTACAGGACGCTCCGTGTTGTCACGCAAGGTTACACAAGGTGTTCCCACAACACAGCATTCCTCCTGCAGTCCCCCACTATCAGTCAAAAAAGCTTTTGCGCTTAGATTTAGGCGCAGCAACTCATGATACCCGATAGGCTGGTCTAGGATAATGTTGGAGTTTTCCTCTAGTTCTGAGAGCAGGTCAAACTCCGCCAATTTTTCATGAGTTCTGGGATGTACTGGCCAAAATATTTGAATTCCTCTACCGGCTTCGTCTGCGAGAGCTTTGACTATTTTTGCAAGTTTTTGAGAGTCATCGACGTTTGCTGGTCGGTGCAAGGTAACTACTACATAATTTTCAACTTGCAGCCCTGACGGCAGAGACAATTTTTCAGCTTTGAACAATTGTGCGTCAAGGGTATCTATCATGATGTTGCCTGAAAGGTGGATGCTCGTCGGATCGTGGCCTTCGCGCAGCAAATTTTCAACAGCGAAACTATCAGGGGCAAGCAAGGCATCGCTAATGCTGTCGGTAACAAGGCGATTAATTTCCTCAGGCATGCTACGATCTTTGCTGCGCAGACCTGCTTCAATATGGGCCACATCAATCCCCAGCTTTTTTGCAGTTATAGAGCAAGCAGCTGTCGCATTTACATCACCAATCACAATAACAAGGTCTGGCTTATGCTGGAGGCAAACTTCTTCGAAGGCAATCATGGCATTCCCCACCTGCTGAGCATGACTGCCACTGCCGATGTTAAAGTTGATATCTGCTGCAGGGATGTTGAGCGCGGCGAAGAATGCTTTTGACATGTTGTCGTCGTAGTGCTGACCCGTGTGAACAAGAATGTGCTCGATTTGAGCTGTCGGATTATCCTGATTGTACTTTTCTATAGCATGGCAGAAAGGGGCGACTTTCATAAAGTTTGGTCTTGCCCCAACAACGCTAATCCATTTCACTGCTGTGAACTCCTTATCATGTCGTTTGCTCGATACTATTCTAGCGGAATTCAATATGAAGCTTTTTTGCTCAGTCCCATAACGATGGGACTGAGAGTGCGTACATTGGAGATGCTTTGCCCTACTTTAATTTCCGCAACACCTCAGAATTAGGGCACTCTTGAAGTCCTCTTACGAGCCCACACGTAAAATGCAGAATCAAAAATAAAGTGTAGAAATTTTGGACTTTTTGTGTTCATTGTGAGGTACTATTGAGTAAGATGCGTAAGGTCGTGTCCCAGTTAGCGAGGTTCAGTCTATGGAACAAGGATATTTAATAATCGGACTCAGTGTGCTTGCCAGCATTGCGGGAATGGGCCTCGGTAGTGCAGTCGCCGTTATTTTTGGCGCACGCTCAGACCGCAGTACAAGCCTGTTCCTCTCCTTTGCAGGCGGAGTCATGCTTGCCCTCGTTTTGTTTGAACTAATTCCCGAGGCAATTGAGCATTCGGGGATGCCTATCGCTGGCCTAGGGGTA
>Ga0131853_10008328_pt1 | contig 18893 bp, 17 predicted proteins | sample TergutLab28metaG_FD_92764 | JGI IMG/M metagenome (GOLD analysis project Ga0131853, IMG submission 92764) | Labiotermes labralis P1 segment gut microbial communities from Petit-Saut dam, French Guiana - Lab288 P1 (version 2) (version 2) | ecosystem: Host-associated > Arthropoda: Insects >...
TGTGTGTGTGTGTGTGTGTGTGTGTGTGTGTGTGAGAGAGAGAGAGAGAGAGAGAGAGAGAGAGAAATCTACTCAGACATAAGGGAAGAATACAGATTCAGAGTGTCTGAGAACAGGCTGCTTCTGAGAATATTCAGATCTAAAAGGAAGTGACAGGAAGCTGGAGAAAACTGCACAGTGAAGAGCATTATAATTCATACCCTTGATCCCATAATGTTTGGAAGATCAAGTCAGGATGATGAGATACTGGAGGCATAATGGGTGATGTGAAGAATGCAAACTGAGTTTTGGTCAGAAAACCTGAAGGTAAGAGACCACCTGGAATATCATGGTATAGATGGGAGGATAATATTGAAATAAATCTCAAAGAAAGAAGGTGGAAATATGCAGACTGGATTCATTTCACTCATGATGGGGACCAACGGCAGGCTCTTTTAAACACAGTACTTAGGAACATGGCATTACAGTGTTGGGTTCCATGTAAAATAATTTCTTGAGTAGCACAGCAACTATTAGCATTTCAAGAGGGGGTTTGGTGTTACTTATAATGCCTATCATCTATCACATACCTGCTGAAACCTTGCAAAGGGGGGCTATGATGAGGCTGGCTGGATATTGTGATGTCATAATTACTTACAGTCACATCAGCAGTTTAATCCCATTATAACTATTCACAAGAAAGGATTTAGGCTATGGTGTGGCTAGTCAAGCATTATGGTTAGAGGAGGCTTTGTAACACTTTGCAGATGGTTCAAAGACCTTTGAATAGACTGATTTATAAGGGTCTACAAACAATATGGCGGTATTTAAGGATTAGATAGACTGGCGTGTTTTAATTATGATGTTAGAAACTGATAAGCTCTCATAATTTTACTTTGTTAGCCTCATAAAGCAATACTTCAGTGTCTAAAGGGCAGCATGTTTCCTAGCCCTAGTCTTAGACTGGTTAGTATGTTTCAGTTTGAATAGCTGGTATTTCACCAAAGGCGCAAACAGCTGGCGGAGCTCAGTTCTGTCTGTTGCCAAGAACTGGCTACTGTGACTTGTTCTTAAGGTTTTCATCAGTCCCACAAGGCAGCTTGCTTACTGATAGGGCACAACCTCCTGTCTATCTCTCTTTCCCAATTCTCACCACCATTGTATGCTTTTGCTTAATAAAGCATGAATAATTAAACTATGAAATTTTGAAGACCCTGTGCTCATAATACTTATATATTTTGTAATCACCTGTTTTGAGATATTCTATGGCCATCTGGACAGATTTGTCACGTTCTTCCTTATTGGAGTCCTTTCCAATCCAGAGAAAAATAGTGTCATAAGCATCCAGCATCATTACATCTTCAGGTATGAGGTCAGTCTGTGTGAAGTTCGTAATCTCCTCCACTGTGGAATAGAATTGCAGTAATTTAATAAAAAATGTACTGTGTAAAAAAAGCTAGAATTTTGCCACTAAGCCTAAAGGCTAAGGTATTAGAAATGATTGTGGACGGTGGTTCAGGAGAGACTGAGTAAAACTTTATAATGTAACTTAGTAATGTATGTAGCTTACCTCTCTGTGAGCGTGTTTATGATAATGTGTAACATTCAAAGCATGTTGATAAAATTGTGTAATATCTGCAACAGTAATCTTGGTATTGTCTTTAGAAATCAAGACGTACCCTTGAACACTCCAGAAGCATTGGAACACTGGAACAGGCGTGCAGGCATCGTGTCTGAGGAATCCGCTAGGCGCTTGTCACTTGCGTACTCTTCCCGACCTCCAATAGCTTTCCAGAAATCAGGCTTCTCTTTACCTGCAGAAATTTTAATCGCTTTTGTAGACTACACAAGGCCTTTGAGCCCACTGTTGGAAATTTTTAAATCGCTGAAGTGAAAAAGAACATATGAACAGGCCAGTTTTTATATAATGATTAATGGTACCCTTCCTTTTGGAAAAAAAGATTTCAAACTTTATTTTGTTGCCACTCTGAAACAAATTTTTCACACAACTCTTGTAGCCCTGTTTGTGGTCTCCTGCCTTACCACACATTCTAGACTTCTGTCGGCACGTGAGTTAAAGTGGATGGCTGATAGTATGGTTGTAGATGGGTAGGACTTTGAGAGAATGGTTGGTTAGGTGGGTGAGTGGGCAGGTAAGCAGTCAATTGAACGAATGGGTTTGGGTATGGGACAAAGAGAGTGGGTAGACAGGTTGGCGAGGAAGTGCAGGTGAGAGTTATTGTATCAATGGGTGCATGAGTGATTAGTCATTAAGGAGGCAAGAAAGTGAGTGAATGGATGAAATTTTTTTAGGTTTAATCTGAATCTCAAAGGATTTCATTATGGTTGAAAAAATCATGTTATTCTTATGTGGTGGTGGTGGTGGCGGCGGCCGTGGCAGCGGTGGCAGTTGCAGTGGGGTTGTTGTTGTTGTTGTTGTTGTGAAAGTTCATTTTCTGCAGTCTCATTCCTTAGTTCAGGGGAAGTGTATTGATGTTTCAGATGAACCTACTGCCTCCATTCTCAGGGTATTCCAACTTGCTGTTGTGTCTACCTGATCAAATAAGTTTCATGCGAGGTGTATGTGTGCGAGGAACAATTCTGATTCACCAACACGTCAAATCAGCAGTAGGTTGCATATCACCTGATGCATGGATGATATACACTGTCTTAAGAAATTCCACTATACCTCATATTTCTTCTTTCCATTAAATTTTTTTACCATCATTAAATTTGCTACATCAAAAACCAATTTTCCTTAATATTCTTGGAACTGTAGACCATGATATCAGAATAGCCTATTTGATCCTCTGTAACTTCAGTTAATATTGCTGCTGTGGAATATTTCCTTGTTAAAATATATAAACGTTTGACACTCCACATTTTTATCATAGTAGTTCATAACCATGACATTATTTTTCCTTTTCTCTGCTTTTCTGGCAGAAGCAAATACTTCATTTTCTGAGGAAGAGTTTAAATCTTCCTTGCATATTTGTTAACAGTGTCATGACCTACACCACACAGTTTTCCTATTATTTCTTTTCTTATTTTTTTTTAAATTCAAGTCACCAAAATATTTCAATTCAGAAATATCTTTGAGAGGCTGAACCACATTGCAAGTGGTACACATATTCTGCCTTCTTATGCCATGTGTTACCAATCTTCACAGCTTTACTGGCATTGTAACAACCAAGGATATTTCAGAAACACTTTAATGCAAGATACAAACTGTAATGGATGCTATGAACTTCCAGAAATAAAGAAGAAGTTATAATAAGTAATGCAACATTGTGATGGCAAGATTACTTTTCTGCTTGCTCATACACAGCTGCAGCTGGCAATGCAGCTCTTCTAATAAAGATGTGCATGGTAGAGTGGTTCTGCTCATACCTTGTCTTTGAAACACATAATTTTGTGATGGACATTATAGTGCAAATACGTATTAGACAGTCCATGTAATGAGAACTGCATGAATTCCATACTTACTTTTCTCCAGCTGCAAGTATGTCTGACATGCATCTGGGGTATTATATTAAAAAACTGCTTTCAGAGGATAATGAACATACAGAAAATTAGAGGAAGGAAAACAAAATGAGTGGATAAACATGAGACTGTGAAGTTTTTTTACAGGTTGAAGACTGAAGTATTCTGGGAAGATACCTTGTCAATTTGCACTTAGTTATGAAAGTTTTGGAGGAGCTTGCTGCTTCTGTGTTCAGGGTAGTTTTTGGATTTCTCTAAAATGTTGGTAACTGAATACCAGTTGACACACTGACTTATGCCAGAAGACTTCAGCCTTCATTAACAATACTGTGAAAACCCCAAATGACACATTATTATAGGTTCATTAAAGGTTTGATTATTAAATGGACTTAGAAACAAATCAAGGAATAAGGACTTTTTGGATGTCGTCAGGTCTTGGGATAATTTATGGTTTCAGAAATATGGGCAATAGTATAGGTCTAGGAGACTGGTACTTGAAGGGACTGCAAATGTACAAAGTGCTGAAGAAATCCATGGGTTATTTATTTGTATTAGGGATGATTTTAATGAAAGAGTTAAGACAGAAATTGTAAATTATGAAAAAAATACTGTGAATGGGTGTCGAAGACAATTTCAGAGGTAGATATGCAGCAGTTTTGTTTATAACATGCTATACACCTAACAACTGTATAAACCTACCTTTACAAGGGAATTAGAAGAATAAATGAAGGAACTGAGGAACATGCTTCAAAATACTGCATCTGTATTACTACTTGCTACCTCAGTTTTCAGGATATTCTACCCTAAACATGCATGCAGCATATTCCTCCAAAACATTTGTGTGTATCTACTAGACTACACAGTATCATGTCAGTGTCCTCATATTCACAATCATAATAACCTCAAATTGCTGGCAGAAGTGCTTGTACCTTCGTATACTGTTTCTTGTTCTACTGGAGCGATGACTGCAGCAATCTTCTTGGCCATTTCTCGCTCATCCCCTGTGGATCCTTTACCACACCATATGTACTTATTTCCACCATTTTTCAACAAAAACACATCATTGGTGTTTAGTGATGCTGCTCGGAGGTCAACCTTCAAAAAGCATAGAATATCATTTTTATTTGTGCGTTAAAATGTAGTCATCCTAACTGTCAGATGGACCCTTGTCTTTCCCTTTACATGTCATTTCCACAAATATTAACTTTCAGACTATCTCCATAGTGCTGATGAGGTAAAAGTTGTAGGATATGTATTAAAGCCTTTCCTACATGAACAGGCCCTCTGCTAGAAATTTAAATGGTCATTTAATATTGTGAGCCAGCCTGTTTTTTTTTTTTCCTGTTTGTCTAGATACAAGAAATTTTGCTATCCCAAAAAGAAATAGTTATGACTCCGAAACTAACAGATGTATTAGTGGAACTTGAAATGTACCTTTACTGATGTTTAAGGTTGTAACCCAGGTAATAAAAATGATAAACAGTCTATATTTTTACAGCCTTACATTAATATCTTGCATTGCTGTATTATTGAATGAAGGAATTTCGTTGTTAGCTCAATTCAGTTTCTTGACACTGTAGCATTGCAAGTTGACCCACTACATGGACAACACTGGTTTCTTTGTTAAGACCTGCAAGCATCCACAGTCACAAAACAACATTCTCACTTCCTTGAGGAATTAATGGGTTACAGAACCGCATTAAATGTCTGGCTGTGCTGAGCAGAAATTTTTTATGTATCTGTTAGTTTTGGGGGTATGTGATGGCACAGTTGGTTGAGGCACTGTGCTGCAAGCCTGAAGATTGTGGGTTCAATTCTCGATGGTGTCATTGGAATTTTTCATTGACATAATCCTTCCAGCCACACGGCCCTGTAGTCGACTCAGCCTCTAACAGAAATGAGTGCCAAAAATGTTTCCTGGGGTGTAAAGGCAGCTGGTGCATAGGGATGACAACCTTACCACCTTCATGTGCTGATTGTCTAGAAATCTGAGAACCTCAACCTCCTGGAACCCTTAGGGTCTGTTCAGGCCTGTAATAGGATTGCTTTACCTTTTTATCTGTTATTTTTAACAACAAATATTGGCATAAAATTGTCTGTAAAGAAGAAACGTTTCTAATTTGATGCTCAGGTCCTCTGTCATCTATAAAATGAATTTGAATTGATGTGTTATTACTATCTGACACTTTATGGTGTGCTGTTTATTTTGGGGCCAGCACTGATAGTAATGTGATTTCACCCATATCAACAAAGTCATTACTACTGCTGCCACATGCAGTCTCTAGGAGCACTGATCACATGCTGCACACTGATCAGCATAACATGAAATACTGTCTCATTCTGAATCACTGTCTGTGTAATTTCACTTTGGTTTAGGCACTTTTGCTTCAGTCACATGTAAACTACTGTTGTAAACTGTATGCACATAGCTATTCAATAAATGAAAAACTAAGAAGGGTTTATCAAATATATTTAATGATTGATGCAAGATCAATTCTTCCAAGAATATACCATGTCCTATGAAGAGCATATAGCAAAGGGTTGACAGCTATTACAAAACGTTTCAGAGGCAGGTTAAACATAGCATAAGACACATTTTGTTCTATGGAATACTTTCATAAAAATGGTCTGAGTGACATTTGGCAGGGAATGTGTTAATGGCAATCTGACCTTTACATGGTGCACCTTATTTTCAGTGGAGACCAGGACAGTGGATTCAGCATAGTGACTTTCTATGATCTGGACAGTTCAGGATTCGAAGCCCAATGGGGGCAAGATCTTCCATACACATCCAGACTGGCCCTAAGGCCCACCCTCCTGCCTCTACATTGGATACCAGGGCTCTTTCCCAGGCGTGAAGCAGCCAGGGCGTGACCTTTATTGACCACCCACCCCCATCTAGCACGAAAATTAAGCAGGGGCAGAGTTATACCTCTACTCCATGTCTGCCAGTCATGGCATGTTACAGGAAGATTTTTACCTATACATGTACCTTATTTGCAATAATGAGTCTCTAGCTACTGAGATAATTATAGAGTGGAGAAAATTGCACTGCTATAGTTATGTTGTGTGGTATATTGAATTTGGAAATAACAGACTGTATATTTTTTATATTTTCTGAGTCAAACAACCTACCACAGTCTTCTGTGCAGGAGCCAAAACAGAGGGCACAAAGGTGAGGGTGATAGAAAATTGAACATAAATAAATGTCTGTTTAAATTTATGAGATAAACAGAAGTCAGAATTATTCCTTGTATAATTTACAGAGATTTAACTTAAGCCATTGTAAAGTCTTGGTGTGTAATTATAAAAAAAAAAATTGTCTGAAATACAAGCATGGTGGAAGAACTTCAATTGAAGTGACAAAAAATAGTGATGTTGGTATGACTGGTGTTTTGTATTCAGAACTACTGTGACCAATGCTACTGCTAAAATCTCATTCCTTGTTTATTTTAAGGAGTATATCACTATATATGGTTGCATGTAGCCCCACCTCAGTTGCTCGGGTGTTATGACTGTCATTGCCTCGCACTTGCAGCAAAAAATTCTCAGGAATTCCGGTGTCCACAGCTTTTTCACCTGCAATTGAAATTTATCTGCATTGCATATGTGAATTATATTTGATTATATTAGACATACTGGTGCAAGATTTGAGAGCTTCCATGGTGATTAAACACACTAATATCTTTCAGTGATCACCCATGTTAAACTTTCATTAAAACCAGTGTTTGGAGACATATTTTCCTCATCAGGATCTATGCAGAAAGTGACTATGTTGTTGATACATGCGTACACAAAAAACTGAACATGTTTGTGTTCATTGGTTCAGTGAAAATACTTGTTGTGAGGAATTAGATATGTAATGTTGCAATCTTGTGGAATTTGACATGGTGTGGTCCCATAGATAATTACCAATATTTCAAGGACACTATCAACCAAACTAGACAGCACTGCATACAAGAGACCATAATCTTCATCTGTGTGTTAATTGCCACAAAATCCTCAAACATCATTATCAATAATAGGCACTAATTCCATTAAATATTTAATTATTTAGTATGAGGCTAATAGAAATTATAAAATACTGATGAGAAGAAACTTCTTCATGATATCAAGAATTATTCAAAAATAAATAAGAAAAAGTATCATATTGAAATCTTATTCTATCCTGCATTATGAAGGCTTTTACTTTTATATAGCATGTTGTGGTATTGAATAAATTATAATAGAAAAAAACCATCAATCACAATTAAAATTTTTATTATCATTACTTAATATTTATTACATGTTTTGGCCAAACTGGCCAACCTCAAGTAATGCAAAACATGAAAATGGAGAAAGGATAATTTCAACAGTATGTTCTAGAAATAGGAATGGAATCTCATTTTCACAATGAGGGTAGAAATTCTTAAAGTTTTATGTTTTGATCTATTTGTACAGTTACATGTACAAGGCATGTGAGAATGGTGTCTTGAAAGTGTTACTACACTTTTTTGGGGTTTTTGTGCTGAGTTTTTATTATTGATAAATACTTTTCAGTTTGAAGAATTGTTATCTGTAAAGTGTTCTTAGGTTTTATTCTATTATAATTTATTATGCACGCTGTTGTTATTTAATCTGCCGCCAGTATAATCTGATACTTTATTGTGATCACATTGGCCACGAAAACATTGCTTGTGTTTGACTGGGATATGCAGGAGGTAAAGGATTTTCTTAAGCAGTGTGGAGTTGGTAGCTTATGGTTCATAGCAATAAGTCACCTTAAATATCTTGTCAGTTAATGTTTGATGTAGTGGTTATTTATGGTGTAGTTTGATGGTTATGGTACCTTCTCTATTAGGCTGCATGAAAAACCAGAACACACATCTAACAGTAAAGTAATTCTTGCCAGTAGCCCACATTCCAAGCTTCAGAAACTGCAAACTGTATTTCGGTTATTCTGTAATGGAGTCTATTGACAATTGTCCTCAGTCTTCCAAACTCAGTGGTGAACAAAACGTGTTTCATGATATTTTCAGATAATAATGTGGCTCTCTATGTAAAGTGTAACTTTCTCAAACATAATATGGCAGAAGTTTTATAATCAGAAACACTGAAAAAGTTGTGATATTGAAGCAAAAGTGAATTAAGCTTCTCCATTTTTCATATTACTGCAGTATTTACATTTACAATTCTCAAATTGAGTGGGAGACAGTCAAATTTGGCTCACTTGAAATCGGTTTGTAAGTCATAACACCTTCAGCACACTGAAAAAATCTAGGAAATTATGTGTGAAGTAATTATTAATGAGGTTTTCATGCCTTTTTTTTTATGCACACAGCATGTTCAGGCAGTGAATATAGTTGTTAAATGTGTTAACAATTTTTAAATCATAGAATTGCTCTCATCAGAGTCACTGCCCTAATATCACTTCAGAGGGGCTTCCCCTAACCTGTCAAAAGTGTAATTCTCAGCCCTTTTTCTCAAACTAATGCTCATCAAATCACAAATTTTGATCATCAGAGAAATGGTGATTCTGGATGTGATTATGCAGATGAAGAGTGATATAGTTACCATCAAATGAAGATGCCTTGCCACCACGCAGAATAATCATCTCGCCATTGAATATGGTGAGAAAATGTGCTGGCTCCTTGCCCTGCACCACACGTACTTGTACGGCTACACCACCAAGCTCATCATCCAACTCCACTGTCTTCAGTGCTGCAGTACCCTTCTCATCTTGTGATGAGTGTTGACCCTGAAGGCAACAGCAGCAACAGCTCATTGTTTTAAGATGTTTGTACGGTAATATTTTGTGCAAATGTTTTAGAATATATAGTAAGCTGGCCATAACTGTATTTTTATACCATTTAAAATACTGTAATGAAGTTCAGTGTCAGAATATTAACAGTAAATACTGTCAAGTAATTTTCATTTTGGACCCTCTCACTCCATTATAAAATTTAACTTAGATGAAAACGAAACCAAACCTATAACATTGCTCATAACGGGCTCATCAAAGTAATAATATGAATTCTGACAGTAAGGTCATTCCTGTTAAGTTCCACACTGTGAAGACTTATGACAGAGTGAAGGTAAATTCCATGGATTCTCAGTGGCAGAACTATATGAAGGCAAGGGATCAATGTCGTACTTGAAAGACAAAAAAATGTGAATCAAATTAAGATCTGAATCTTTCACCTGGAACACTTTCCAACCTGTTCATATCCATGAAATGTGGAGAAGAGTTTCGTAGTAAGGTACATTTTATACAGCAGAAAATGAAACTGTGCTCTAAATGGTACTGGCATTTGCATAGATGGGTAGTTACTGTACTTTCTTAACTCAGTGTCATAAAATATACAAACATGAAAATTTCTGCTAATCTGCAACTTGAGAATGAAACTAGTGGCTTGCAACATAGGATGGTAAAATGTTTGATGGTGAGAGATTTGTGAAGTTTGCAATGTTCATTCAGGTATATTTTGGGAAAAAAAAATAAAAAAATCATAACTGTAAGGTATGTTTTGATTTGGTGATGATAATTGATACAACAACATAACTAGTCATATTCATTTAGTATGGTGACACAGATATCTCTGCCTGATCTTTTGGAACCCTAGAAATCATCATGTTTTTAATATTTCTCTCCTACGGACGTGACTGACTTCCAGCCCTAGTAATATAAGACAACTCACCAGCCAGAAGTAGATTAAGTACTTCTCAGAGCCTCCAGCTGAGTATTTGTACTTCACCACATACGAGTCACCAGAGAAAAACACACCAAGAAGTGTTTCAGGCACAGGGACCAGCTGGAATTTCTCAACGCGCCACACTGTTCGCTCTCCTGTTCCATCATCCACAAGCTGTGATTCAGCAGCAATCTTTGGCTTGTCATGCAGTGTAGCAGCATCAAATTTGGTGTTGATTGTGGAAGTGATCTTGCCAACTGAAACATCAACAGCTCTCCAGGAATGGACAACAAGCACTGATTCTTTGGGTCACTGAACTGTTTAACTGTTACCTTATTTTTTGAAGGTAAGCTCTATGTGGACAATCCAGATTATGTATTTTGCAAATAAAAGAAAGAATTTTGAAAATTTCAGTAAAACAGTTACCCAAATGGTAACTTGACCTGTTTAATCAAGTCCACATAACCACATTTATTTCTTGCTAAGCTCTATTGCATTCTTAGGTCTTCAGACTCTCCTGACTAAAGTGTTGTGTTTCTCTGCCACAAGAGCCCAGCCTGGACATTTGAACCTCCTGCAATTAATCACCCCCATAATAATTGGTTAACTTCAAAATTATGCTGCTTCTCATGCATTTTCCTTCATCATTGTAGTATTTCCTTCCCCTTAGGTCCAGATATTCTAAAAACAAGTTCTCGAACATATTAAAATTGCTTTCTTGCCTTAGGGCGAGAAGCCAGAGGTTTCTCAATTTCTACACCATTTTTGAAGTTCATCAAATTTTGATAAACAATAATATTTTTTATTACACAAAAATCAGCAGCATGCACTAACAGCCAGGTGGTGGGCGTGCCTCATTTCACACAATACTGACACCCACTGTGGACTGGTAGGTAATTGGATAGATGTATGGATCGTATTTGGTTAGAGTCTCAGCTCAGGTAACAGCTACATTATGATTTTCTGTAATTGTTGTTGTCCTTCCTTGCACATAAAATGTAATGAGTGCCTTTAAAGGTGCTAAGTCGTTGCAGTTTTTTCTACATTTATTTCCAGTTCACCATTCGTAATCATCGAGCCCCATACATCTGCAGTTAATATGGAATTGTTAGATGTCTGAAAAATAACATCAAAGAGTAAGTACATCAGTGAAATATTTCTAGAATGGATCTTGGTTAAGACAAAATTAAAAACATGCATGTGGAGGTTGTGAAGCCAGTTAACAGCTGAAGTGCAATTATGTTAGAGGATGAAGGACTTCCTAATTAATACACTGGCTGTACTGGGCTGTGTACTTATTTGACTTGCTTGTTGACAGCTGGTTTGCAGACATACTGACAGTTTAAAATTGCAGATAACATACATATTTCACACCTAATACCTGTATTTTTTTCTGTGCATATTATTTATTGGGTAAGGAGCAGGTGCCTCAAAGTGTAAATGCTTATCTCAAAGACAAATTTGGTTAATAAGCCAATCAGAACACATGAAAATATCATGCAAAGTTATGTTCACAAGAGAACTGTGTTCTTCTGAGTTATTTTACAGCATGTAGTGGTAATTCCTTACTGACATTTTGGGTTTTTTTTACTTGACCCTGGAAGTTGGGACCAATAAGTTGTCTCAAAACATCGGTAAGGAATTACCACTACATGCTGCATAATAACCCAGAAAAACACAGTTATCATCTGCTTTGCAGTGGCAACCTGATATCACATGATCACATTGTGATTATTTTCCATTATGGCCATACATTTAGGTAACCCGGCACAAAGAATTGCACAGAAACTTACCAGTATGTTGTTTTCCTAGGCCAGTTGTCTGGTTTTGTTCCTTCCAGGAAGTGAACAGCGCTTTGAATTCAATGGGCTCCCCTCCATCCACTACTCGTGTCACTGGAGTGTTGCTTGGGTAACCCTTCTTTATCACATATCCCTGAGCATTACGTATTGCTTCAGTCCTCTCCTTGGATGATGCTTTACGGCCAACCCACACCCAGATGCCTGCAGGACCATTATCAACAATGAAGGAGTCCTGCCAAGGGAAGAATGATATATCATTGCATGTGTCAGCAATCTATTTATGAACTTACAGCTCTTTGTTTTTGTATTTATCTTGTTGGCATTTATTAAGATAAGTTTAAGTCAAAATTATTTAGAAGTGCATGGGTTGATCAGAGACTTTTATAAATAATTAGGTGTTGTTTACTTATGACTTGATGTAGGTACCATGCTTGTAACTTTTTCTGTGCAAGGACTAGGCCTAATACCATTCCTAAGAGAGGAAGTATGTATTGATACATGTCATAAGTCAAAACTGACACATATGACTTAAGTTCTTCTTGCCTACTGATAAAGACATACTGTTACATAGTTACCCACTACTAAACAGCAGATTAATTGGGAAGGATGTGGGATGAAGGTGTTTTGGGATATTTGAAGGTAATATACCAACACTTACATGCACAGAGGGACAAAGGGACGGGAAGAATAACTCAGAATAGTCAGTTCTTGGCCCAGTACTTGGTCCTATGACTTCCTAAGGCTGGGAAAATGTACTAACTACTAAACCATTACAAAAAATGACTGAATGGCATTGTGTCATAATTGTTTGAATTACATTCATTCATTCATTTATTTAGTATTCCAGAGATCCATCAGAGTGGATTTAGAACTTGTCATTAGATAACAACAGGCATAGTACAGAATGAGTCTTGACAGTAAGATACATATGATAGTAATTTGTGATTATGATACATATGTAACAGATAAAGTATATACAAGGAAATGTAATCAGTTCAGAATATACAATCAATTAAATACAGGGTTATTCATAAGTCCCTCCGGGATTTCCGAACTCGACTGCGCAACAACCAAGACAGACACGGCAGAAAGGAGCATATCAATAGGTAGAGAATCTCTCCAAGTTTCTGTCATACCTTACAGGTGCTCGATATATGCACCCTTGGTGATGCGGCAGATGTCAATCCTGTAATCAAGTTCCTGCGACACGCGTTGCAACATTTGGTGGTCGATAGCAGCAACTGCCTCCACGATCCTTTGTTGCAGCTGTGGTAAATCACGTGGCATAGGAGGCACATACACACAATCCTTGATGTAACCCCATAAGAAAAAATCACAGGGGGTTAGGTCAGGTGACCGTGGAGGCCAGGGAAGAAGAGGAGAGTCATTGTGAGAAGCGCGCCCAATCCAGCGACCGGGAAGATTAGCATTGAGGTGAGCACGAACATCCAAATGGTAGTGTGGCAGGGCTCCGTCTTGTTGAAAAATGAAGTCCACAATATCTTCCTGTAATTGTGGCATTAGCCACAGTTGCAGCATGTCCAGGTGGTTAGTACCGGTAACAGTTGGCTCCACAAAGAAAAATGGTCCGTAGACTTTGCAAGAGGAAAGGGCACAAAACACATTCATTTTAGGCGAATTACGGACGTATTCAATCGTTGCATGAGGATTTTCTGTGCCCCAAATGCGTACGTTGTGATGATTTACCTTACCACACACATGAAACATTTCCTAATCACTGAAAACCAGCTTCTCAGCAAACCCGTCTTCCCGTAGCCGCTGTTGAAAACCCAAGCATAAGCGTAAACGAAGATTGTGATCCTGGGGATTCAGCGCCTGCAAAAGCTGCACCCGGTATCCTTTTACGTGAAGACGTTTGCGCAGAATGCGCCAAACATTTGACTGAGACATCTGCAATTCCCGGCTTGCGCGAGTTGTTGACTTCTGAGGGCTCCTGACAAACGTTTCTCACATACGCTCGACAGTCTCAGCCAAGGGCCCGGATGGCGTGTTTGTTTTGCAGCGCACAGGCAACCACTCTGCTGGAATTTCATGTACCATTCACGAATTGTTTTGTCTGTAGGTGGTTCTGTGTGGTACATGATCCGAAACCTCCGTTGCACTGTCACAATTGACTCAGTTTTGGCAGATTCCAAGACACAGAATGCTTTCTTATTCACCATGAACGCCATTTTTCGTCACAACAACCCCCTAGCAGTGGAACCTGCAAGTATGCCAAGACCCCTAGTACAAAAAAAACTTGGAGAGATTCTCTACCTATTGATGCGCTCCTTTCTGCCGTGTCTGTCATGGTTGTTGTGCAGTCGAGTTTGGAAATCCCGGAGGGACTTATGAATAACCCTGTACTTACATAATGTAACTAGACAGGACTTAAAAACAATTCAAGAGTACTTACATTATGCACATAGAATCTTAAATCAACATACCGCTATAATAAAATCTTGTGATACAATTCTTAATTCACGATTGAGTAAGGTACTCTTCAATTGTGTAAAATGAGTAAGTGTGTAAAAATTTTTTCAGAGCAATTTTAAATTTTTTTTGGGTTACCAGCAACATTCTTAATCTGTAAGAGTAAATTATTAAAAATGTCTATCCCTAAATAATAAGCTCCGTTTTGATAAATAGTTAAGTTTGCTTGAGGAAGGTATAAATTATTTCTTTGTCTAGTGTCTAAATTGTGATTTTCATTGTTTGTCAGGAAAAGATTTTTGTTTTGAACCACAAACATTAATAAAGATAACGTATATTGTGATGTCACAGGCAAAATTTGTAATTTCTTAAATAAGTTTCTACACGAAACTCTGTTCCCACATCCTTCCATAATTCTAATTGCCTTTTTTTGTGTTTTAAAAATTATGGAGCTATGCGATGAGTTTCCCCAAAATATAATTCCATAGCTCATAACCAAGTGAAAAAAAGCATAATAAATCACTTTTAATGACGAAACAGACATGTGTGTTTTGGAATTTCTAATTACATAACAAGCCTAATTTAACTTTTTCATAATTAAGTCAATATGATTATTCCAAGGCAAAGTATTTTTCATTGTCACCCCCAGGAATTTTGTGTAGGAGCTGTTGGTGATAAATTTATTGTTAAAGCCTATTTTTAAGTTTACTGACATATTTCTCTTAGTTGTAAAGTGTACATAATTTGTTTTATTAAAGTTTAAAGATAACTGGTTTACTCTTAGCCTTTGCTTTAAAGTTATAAAAACTATGTAAATGTTTTTGTTAAAATCTATTGGGTTTGAGTGAGCAAATAAAATACTGGTATCATTAGCAAAAATTATAGGTGCAGAAGTTTTATTTATAATCTTGGTTAAGTTATTTATATATAAAAGAAAAATTAGAGGTCCCAAAATAGAACCTTGTGGGACTCCATGTCTTACTCTAGACCAATATGAAACTTTATTACTATTCTTGCTGTCATTATATGTTGCTGTTCTACAATATCTGTTACCCAGATAAGATTGATGTATTTGGAAATCCTTGACACTGATTCCATAGAATTCCAATTTAGATAATAGAATATCATGATTAACACAATCAGAAGTTGTTAGATTATAAGTTGCATTATCAGTCCTCAATCCTACTCTGAAACCATACTTTTCAGTGCTTAATATGTTATATTTGGTGAGTTGTTTTAAAATCCTTCTCAGCATTACTGTTTCAAATATTTTTGAAAATGATGTTAAGAGTGATACAGGTCTATACTTAGATAACTTCACATCTATCATCATTTTTATGTATTGGTTTTATTATTGCATATTTTAATCTATGAGGGAATACACCCCAAAAAAGCATTTTATTACATGTGTAATTTATTGGAGAACTTATGAAAGGGCAGCTTATTTTTAGGATCTTTGTGGATATCTCCTCGTACCCATATGAGTTTTTTGTTTTGAGGGATTTTATAATTTGTCCTATTTATTTTGATGTTGTGCATTTGCAGTCCATATTTGGGTAAGGTTTATTAAAAGCTTGTTCCATGAAATGGCTATGACTAACCATATTATCGTTATCAACATTAATAAGATTATTTTTACTTTGTCTGTTAACATTTTCTGTGATAGCAACAAAATACTCATTAAATTTTCAGCAGTAGTTTGTTGATGAGTGATTTTTTAACCTTTAACTTTTAGAGCTTGTGTTTCACTTCTTTTTCTGTCTCTTCCAGATTCTTTATTTATAATATCCCATGTGATTTTAATTTTATTATGGGAGTTTAGAATTAATTTGTCATGTTCCATTTTTTTTTGCCTTTTTTATAACCATAGACAGTATTTTAGATAATCTCTATAATAAGAGGCAAGAGTAGCATTATTATTATTATTATTATTATTATTATTATTATTATTATTCTGTAATTCCTTTTATATAGTTCTCTTTTATGTTTGCAGGAAGTTATTATTCCTGGTGTAAACCATGAATTTTGGTTCATTTTACTCTTTACTTGAGTTAAGGGAAAACTAGAATAGTAAATTCTTAGAAAAATATTTAGAAAAAAGTTAAAAATTTTATTAACATCATTCCCATCAAATACCTGTTCCCATGTTTCATGACTTAATTTCCATTGGAAATCTTCTATGGTATATGTATTGATTTTTCTTTTGATGCAAGTATGAAATTCCTTTTCCTTTTTTTCTCCATTGCTTAATATTAATAGCTGTGCGGCATGATCTGAGAGTCCATTTATAAAGGGGTATAGTTCGTATTTTCCAATGGTGGATGTGTCAATGAAAACATTGTCGATGGCCATTTGGGAATTCAGGCCGAATCTTGTAGAAAATTAAACTATACCCACGAGATTATAAGAGTGTAATACAGCATCAAGTTGGCTCCTTCGATTATCAGATAATTTACATTTACATCGCCACATATGATGATATTATATTTGTTATTATAGAGTTGCTGCAAAATCAAGTATAGTTGTTTAAGGAAATTTGTAAAATCACTTCTTGGAGATATATAAATAGCCAAAGTACATAATTTATTAAATGTTGAGTCCAATTGGATTGCACAAGCTTCAGTGTCTTCATCTATATTGCACTCATCAATATTTATGGTATTATATTTTAGGTTTCTGTAAACAAATATACTGACACCTCCTTTAAGAAAAGTTTTCCTACAGTAGTTGGCCCCTAATGAGAAATTTGCTAAATGAATCAACTGTATTTCGGACTCACTCAGGTGGTGTTCCAATAAACATAGAATGTGTGGGAGATCATAATGTAGATGACAGTATAGTTCATTAGTTTTTTTATCTAAGCCTCCAATATTCTGATGAAAAGTTTTTAGAGATTTATTTCGTGGAGCCTGACTGGAATCTTTGATTTTCCCCTCCTTTTCTATCTTGCCTGTCTTTTGCTAGTGGCTGTCCACAAAAAATCATCTCTTCTTGTTTCAGGTATCTTTCGATTTCTTCATGAAGCTATCACCATTGTCTCCTTTTTTTGTTGTCTACTGTTATTATCTTCTGCTTGAACACTATCATTCTGGTTTTCTGTGGGATCTCTTCCTTCCCTAACTCCATTACACTAAGTGATGACAGGCATGAATTTTAGTTATACTTTGATTGCATGTGATTATGATCATTTATGGCAGTGCTTACATGATGGAAATTGAGACAAGATGAAGGTTTAGAAATCTCTTTAAAGTGTTGTATGAAGCCTTAAGTTCATTTTGAAATAAACAAAAGAATGACAGCAGATTCAACCTTTCCATATATGTTTCCAAAATTCAGATATTTTTAGTCCATATTAGTGACATTTTTGCATATAGTATGCAATTCTAATATATATACTCATATTAACTGATTTATAATAATGTTTCAGATTGCAACCAATTATATGCATTGCTTATCAGCAGGTAAGTACTATGTCTAGACAAGGACCTTTAGGCTTACCTCAGATTTAAGATCACCTTGTTCCAAGGGTCCAGACTTTATCTCTATGACCTTGTAGGTGCCATCCTCATCACTGCATTGGTACAGAGTGAGTTCCATTCGGTTCGCTTCTTCCTTTGCATCATCACTGCCACCCTCTTCAGCAGACTTGACCGTACGACTACTCAGCTTCAGATATTCATTGAACACTGTCCGCTCACAGGTAGGCAGTGACTTCTCCCGCCCATCATCCACAAACACAGTGGAGCTGGCCTTGTGCTCATCCTTGAGTTTTACTGCTACCTATAAGCATAATAACTGAGGATGTTCCGTCTTGTACTATCAGTATATATAACTTTATTTAAACTTCTAGGGATTCTGGATTTTCAATTCTAGCTACTGTCCAGGACAGAGAGATTTTAAATTTAAAGTGTTTCATAACTGCTTTTACAACCGTACTTTGCATGAAGACCAGCAGTATGTACATACATACATACATATATAACATACATAACAACATACACACATATGTACATACATGCATACATACATACATGTATGCATACATACATACATCCATACATGCATACCTGCATACATGCATACCTACATACATACATTTTTTATAATTGCATCCGCCGGATGTTGCCATTTTCTTACGCCCGTATCCCTTTCAAAATTTGTTTTGTCGTTTGTATTTCCCCTGGTGGAATAATATAAAGAGGAAGAGGAGAAGAACCCAATTGAAATATTCACGGACGGAAGTAGGTCAGAAAGAGGAGTAAGCTCAGGGGTAGCCATATACAGATTGGGAGAGAGCACTGATACAATATAGTGTAGACTAAACAAGAAATGCACGAATAACCAGGCGGAACAATTTGCAATTTTAACAGCCCTGGAACACATAGAAAAAGTACAAATGACGGATAAAAGAGTAACAATATACACAGACAGCCAAACAACATTGGACAAGCTCCAAAACAGCAATATACACACATACATAGTAGAAGAAATAAGAAGGAAGATAACAGAGATGAAGGAAAGTGAA
>Ga0131853_10008329_pt1:0-17500 | contig 18893 bp, 14 predicted proteins | sample TergutLab28metaG_FD_92764 | JGI IMG/M metagenome (GOLD analysis project Ga0131853, IMG submission 92764) | Labiotermes labralis P1 segment gut microbial communities from Petit-Saut dam, French Guiana - Lab288 P1 (version 2) (version 2) | ecosystem: Host-associated > Arthropoda: Insects...
GAGTGTTATTTCTCCCCAAAAACATCTATAAAAAAATCCCTCTCTACCCTTTATAATATTCCAAAACAGCACATATTTATATATATTTTTATATATATATATATATATATATATATATATATATATATATATATATACGTGTATAGGCGGCACGCTGTGGCGCAGTTGGTTGAGGCACTGCACTATAATCCGGAAGGTCGCGGGTTCGATTCCCGATGGTGTCATTCGAATTTTTCATTGACATAATCCTTCCGGCCTCACTACGGCCCTGGGGATGACTCAGTATCTAACAGAAATGAGTACTAGGAATATTTCCTGGGGGTAAAGGCGGCCGATGTGTAGGGCTGACTACATTAACATCTTCATATGCCGAAAGTCTTGAAATCTGGCAGCCTCAATCTTTTGGAAACCTCAGGACCTGTCCAGGCCTGTAAAGGGATTGCTTTACACACACACACACACACATATCTATCTATATATATATATATATATAAAACTGTAATGTTATTAATATCTTTAATATATTAAATTTAAAACACATAATCCTTTGTCCTTTCTTTCCGCTCTACCCAGGCTTTATTCGCTTCTTCTTTCTACTTTTCATTCAGCACTGTCTGGCTCGACACACGGCCCTCAGTCCACACACTCAGCCCTATTCAGATTCATAATTAATCTCAGACACGTAGCACGCCCCCTTGCGTGGAGTATCATCCCATCGCACTTTCGTCATGCACGATAACACATCCAACACAGATATTCATGCCACAGTGTTGTTCAGACACGCAACCTTCTCCTGTGTGTCCTAGAGATAAACTCATTCCGTCAAACGCGTTTACACTGACGGAAGTTTGCGGCACAGATGCCTCAACGTGTTTATAAAGGCTGTGCAAGTTTTTAGATGCCGAAGGAATATATTTCTTCTACGTAAATATATTTCTACGGCTCTCTCAGTATTATTGGCGTTATTTTAGTTAATTTTTTTTCCGAAGAACTAATTTGACAGAATTAATTTTACGGTAAAGTTGCCTTATATACGCTCATGCGTTTGTGTCCTCACCCTCACCACATGTGTGGCTATAGACCTATGAATATTTCACAACCTTCCTGCTCGGTTCACAGGTACAAGAAGATTTATCTCCTTACCTAATTTAAAGTGCCCATATTCAGTGATTTATTAATTAAGGCTATTAAAACTGAAGGTTACAGCGACTTTCTAAGGGGCACTCACGAATCTGACGTTCAGGTGACCGTGCACCGTGATAAATTCCTACAATAAAACCAACTAGATGCGCTAATTTCTCAAATTTATTTTTGGAATAAAACTCTAGATGTTTCGGACAGTTCCTCTGTCCATCATCAGGAGTTCTTCACTGTACACTCAGCAATGGTATATGTCATACAGGTTTACTGACAGCTTGCGCTCGCAAGCTGTTAGCAAACCTGTATGACATACACCATTGCTCTGTGTACAGTGAAAAACTCCTGATGATGGACAGAGGAACTGTCCGAAATACGTAAACTTTGCTCTCGCAAGCTGTCAGAAAACCTGTATGACATATACCACTGCTGTGTGTACAGCGAAGAACTCCTGATGATGGACAGAGGAACTTGTCGAAACATGTAGAGTTTTATTCCAAAAATAAATTTGAGAAATTAGTGCATCTGGTTGGTTTTATTGTAGGGCACTCGTGATTTTACTGTCAAATCCACAAAAATAAAATCTCGACAAACGTTGCTTCTTTGTTTAAAATCCATTGCCCTGCATCATATCAGGATCCTTGAAAGTGGCCCTGTTTGTGTTTCACGTCACAAGCTCAGGAGCCCACCATGTTGTTATTGATTGCAGGGAATTAAAAGTTACAGCGCCGGGTCTAACACAAGCGGCATACCACCATATAAAGTATAGCTGAAACAATTTTCAAAAATCTAGACTCTGCCTCTGAATTCTAGGCCCCAAAATGGTAACGTGGTTCAAATTCCATACAAAGGATCCGTAGATATTTAAACGCCAGCATCCAAAAACGAGACAGGCAATGAACGCATAAACTAGTTCATGAGTAAAAACCCCGTTAACAGCCTTTATTTTTGGCAACTTTAAAAACTGTACATATGACGTGACAATGAGACGCGTTCGCTAACCATTGTTGTCGTGGAATTGCAAAAAGTGTTACATATTCTGAGTGTGTGCTGTAGCCTCAGTCATTCAGCATTCAAAGCGCATGCGCCGTATTTTATTGTCGTTTTTGTCTTGTCTGGCTTTACCATATTTTGCATATAATCTCATAAATGACATGATTTTTTGAATAAGTTATTGCACATAACGTGTGGCTTTGAATTTCTCTACGACTTTTGTCTGAATAATTTTTCATTCTGAGAAGAATTCCGCTGGGATATTATCATAAACGTACATAAAGTCTTCTGCGAAGTGCCCGTTAGTCATCTCGGGCTTCAATTAAACTTTAATGCTGACAGAATTTGGTTTGTGTCGGTCCAGAAGTACGTGAACATATATAGGTCTAATGGACGCTCAAACAGAACTGCACTGATTTGCTCAAAAACTGTCAACCCTACAACAGACTGGTAAGTGTACACCACCAAAAATTGTCAATCCTACAACAGACTGGTAAGTTACACCACCAAAAACTGTCAATCCTACAACAGACTGGTAAGTGTACACTACCAAAAACTGTCAATCCTACAATAGAATGGTAAGTGTACACCACCAAAAACTGTCAATCCTACAACAGACTGGTAAGTGTACACCACCAAAAACTGTCAATCCTACAACAGAATGGTAAGTGTACATCACCAAACATGTTGCACTATCATCAATTTTTCTTCAACATTATTAAAGGAATTAATAATCATTGAATTATAAATGGCAAAATGTTGGACTCTGCAACATTATACACTTTACATACGGTATTTTGTTGTTTATTAAAATGCAACTAAGTGACCTTACTTCATGTTACACATTTACACATTGCCATTCTTTTTTGGTGTAGCGTCTCCTACATGATTCCGTTCCTTTTGAAGCTTTCTCCCTAAAAATATGTCAACGAAACGAAATATTTGACGTTCAGGTGACCGTGTATCGTAATAAATTCTTATAATAAAACCAAATAGATGCACTAATTTCTCAAATTTATTTTTGGAATAAAACTCTACATGTTTCGGACAGTTCGTCTGTCCATCATCAGGAGTTTTCAACTGTACACACGGAAATGGTATATGTTACACAGTTTTGCTGACAGCTTGCGAGCAGGATCAGGATAGAACTGTCCGAAACATGTAGTTTTATTCCAAAAATAAATTTGAGAAATTAGTGCATCTAGTTGGATTTATTCTACGGGCTGGACGGCCCGGGATCGAATCCCGGTGGGTACGAGATTTTCCGCCCGTCCAGACCGGCCCTGCGGCCCATCCAGCCTCCTGTAAAATGGGTACCAAGTCTTTCCCGGGGGTAAAGTGCGGCCGGGGCGTGCTGCTGACCACTCACCCCCTTCTAGTGCCGCGGTCATGGAAAAGTAGAGCCATACCTCTACCCATTCTCTGGGCCACACCGGGGCTGTAACGGGAACACTTTAACTTTTTTAGTTGGTTTTATTATAAGAACCGAAATATCTAGTAGGTAATAATAATACAACAATAGAAACTCCCTTATGTCTCCCTGACAATTGTTCGTAACGCACAGAAACATACAGAAGATAGTACTATACCAACAGAAAAGTGTGTAACGTCAAATAATTGCGTGAAGTTGGTTTTTAATAAATAATTTCATCACAGGTCCTTCAATCTACTATCTGTAATGCGATTAGCTTTGTGACATTACATTTGCATCCGCAAAAAAAAAAGGGTAAAATCAGCAGGTTATGGAAAAGAGTAAATAAATCATATTGCAAGATTGTGTACTTCAAAATGAGCACACTATTATTGTTACACTATTTACTGTTCAGAAAATTTCGCTAGATCTAGGTGGAAGTTCCATGCTTGATTACAGTACAGAGAGGACATTTTCGCTTTGAAATTTTAGCACACTCTCCGCATGATTGTTTGACGGAACCTGCACGAAGCAAAGTTTTATCGAGCTGCATCATCAAATCTATTTTACGTTTGTTTGAAACTTATGAATAGACAAGCGCGTTTATTCTGTAACAAGCGTACATACTAAAGCAACGATATTGTCATTCTCCAACCAAATCGGCTTAAACAGGAGTTTTGTTGTGTCCAGACAAGCAAGTGCAGTGCACACAAAGCAGCTCCCTGCTACACAATGTATCGCCTTGTGCTTTTCATCAAACACGATACATTTCAATCTGCAGAACAACAATGAAGTGCCCTACACACGACGTCTGCTTTGAGAACAAGATCTGAAGTTATCAGATTGCCTTTGGTGTAATTAAAGCAGGATACCTTACTTACCTAACCGCCAAGTACAGCATATCTTTCGGTCTGTGAGCTGCTAATTCTTTACTTATCGACGAAGGCGAAGCTATGCCCCATTTTAGGCGTTACAAGCAGGGCAATTTCCCGTTATAATCGATTAAACAATCAGCCTGTTAACTTCCGTGACACTTTCTAAAGGTAGACATGCAATTAGGAGTGTGAGGTTGAAGGTTCTCACAACTGTGATTATGAAGGCTACTCTCCTCTAGACCGCGACATCGTCAGGGTGGAAGAGAAGGGAAGCACACTCCTCCAAAACCGCTGATGCTCATCTACAAAATTACACGGTGGCACTTGTCAGAAAATTAATTATATTCGTAATACCAAAGCATAAAATGAACGTCTACATGAAATTTTTGAGACGTAACTTATAAATTTTAGTCCGTCGCCATGTTCTAATTTTAGGTCCATACTTTACACTATGTAGTTGTGAAATTAAATTTAGGATTGCTGTGGCTAAAGCTGCATTCAACAAGAAGAGGGCTCTTTTTACTAACACATTGGACTTGGAATTGAGGAAGAAGCTAGTTAAATGCTACATTTGGAGCATAGCTTTATATGGTGCTGAAACTTGGAAGCTTCGGGCAGTAGATCAGAAACACTTGGAAAGTTCTGAAGTGTGGTGCTGGAGAAGGATGGAGAAGATCAGATGGACTTATCATGTGAGTAATGAAGAAGTATTACTTAGAGTCAAGGAGTAGAGGATTATCCTACATGAAATACGTAAACGGAAGGCTAATTGGATTGGTCACATTTTGCGTAGAAACTGCCTTCTACAACGGGTTATTGAAGGAAAGATAAAAGGGGGGATGGAAGTGACAGGAAAAAGAGGAAGAAGACGTAGGAAGCTACTGGATGACCTTAAGGAAAGGACAGGATACTCTGATTTGAAGGAGGAAACTCTAGATCGCACTATGTGGAGAGCTGGCTTTGGAAGAGGCTTTGGACCTGTCGTAAGACAGACTGCTAAATCAATGAATGACCTTTATACTTGGGGAACTGAAACCTACAGACCGGAGAATCAGTGTAGTAACATGGTGTCCACAAAAGTAACATGGTGTCCACAAAAGTTTCACGAAAATCCGTCAAGTGCTTCAAAGTTAGTTGATGAAAGGAAGAGGCAAAGCAGACGTTACTAACTGAAGTGAAGTCCGACTACTTTATGACAGTGTGGATGATATTATGGCTTCATCAAGCAACGTAAGCGGTAAAGTCTGGTGAAGTTATTCGAATTCTGATACTGTAATCCGCCACTGAAAATGATCCTAAGCTAATCAGAAGTTTATTTTAATACTAATTTCCCATACACATAATTTTTCAAGTGCGGGTTTTCAAAGGAATATAACACTTAAAAATCTTCACACTTCTTTTCCCGCCCTGACCGCTACACGTTCAGACCAAACTAAGTTTCTGTCATTACTATAACGAACTGACCAATGTTCAAACTATGAAGTTCTTCATCTTATTATCTCTGTTTGATGTTCAGGTGACCGTGCATCGTGATAAATTCTTATAATGAAACCAACTAGACGCATTAATTTCTCAAATTTATTTTTGGAATAAAACTCTACATGTTTCGGAGAGTTCCTCTGTCCATCATTAGGAGTTTTTTGCTGTACACACAGCACGCCAGTATGACATATACCACTACTGTGTGTACAGTGAAAAACTCCTGATGATGGACAGAGGACCTGTCCGAAACATGTAGAGTTTTATTCCAAAAATAAATTTGAGAAATTAGTACATCTAGTTGGTTTTATTATACGTAATTATCTCTATGTTCTACGTTAGGACCCTTAAGTCCAAATATTAAGACGACTGAGTGTCCATTATATTGCTGTCAATGCCAAGTCCAGTTGTTCTTGTTATACGCAAATCTGCGTTTTTTACGTGATCATTATCGAAGTAACCGAAATTAGATTTTAGACTTCAGCTTCAAATACACCGATATGTATTAAAATTTTTAAACATCCGTCTTCTACGTAAAGAAATAAATCTCTTTCTATTATTAACCTGCTTTTGCAATTAACCCTTCTTATTTGTAACGCTTGATTATCTCCACGCAGCCGAAACATACGGTATTAAATACTAAATATTTTGCAAAAATTAAGTTGTGATCATCGGTTCTTTATTATTTTAATTTAACGGGAATTAGGTACCTCCTATCTAGCATAGTTCCATAAGGACACATAAGTTAATACTGAAGATTTGTCTCTGCAGGTGTTTGAGGTCACGCAGTCTGAGATAATTTTTTTGTTTCGAGGGAATGTTTTGCCTGCACCTTGAGGTCGCTCTCCCAGTGTGAGGAAGGGGGCGAATTATTCCTTAAATACTACTTAATCTCTACCAGACTACGTGGCTTCACATATCGATAGACAATAGTATTGATAGTCATCGCCATGGTAACCTCTAATCTCGTAAGCATGCATATATTATGAGCCTTAGTTTGTTCCCTAATTACTTTGCACTAACTGAGGGTATAAATGAAATCAAGTACCTTGATATTAGAAGCCAACCCACCTTTGATAAATGTGTCAGTCAACAGTTTCAAGATGCCAGTGATGTAGGCATTGTTCGATACGTGACAGTTTTTGTAATGTAAAATGTAATTAACGCTAGGACACAGAGCCCCTCTTGTGAAGTTAACAGTTTCACAGATAATGAAGAAATTCTCCGCTTTTTTTATGAAACCAGGAGATTCATTACAGCCGGTACAAAAGTCCGTCACTTCTACTTTTCCTAAGCCAGGTTAACCCTTAAAAATCTATTTCTTAAAGATCCATTTTAATATTATAATGTAAAAAATTTGTGCAGTCTTCAAGAAGTATGATAGGGGAGGAGGCATGAAGAGGACTGAACTGGCTCAGCACAGGGGCAGGTAGTGAATGCTGTAATGAAACTTAGGATTCCACAGTATGCAGGAAACGTCTTGCCTAGCTGAGAAACTCTTAGACTCTCAAGAAGAACTCGGCTCCATGGAGTTTCGAAGAGTTAAATATTGGTGAAGATGATGTTTATTGAACCGTGCATCATTGTAATAACTGAAGAATAAAAAAGTAAACTAGATGCTACTTATTATTTTATTGTACTTCTTATAGGCTCAACATGTTTCGGGCACTACTATGCCTATCATCAGGAGCTCGCGACTATGATGTTGATTACCACATTGGTCGTTTCGTTCTTGGTTTGCTGTAGGTTGGATATTAGGTGCGGTTAGGCTGGAGTAGTGTCCGGGTTGCAGGCTGCAGCCCGGACACTACTCCAGCTTAACCCCACATAACTACCAACATACAGCAAACCAAGAACGAAACGACCAATGTGCTTAGCTTAGAAACATCATGGTCGCGAGCTCCTAATGATGGACAAAATAGTGCCCGAAACATGTTGAGCCTATAAGAAGTACAATAAAATAATAAGTGGCACCTAGTTGGCTTTTTTATTCTTCATTAGTGAAGAATTTAGGCATTTTTATTTCAGCTTCATGAAGGCCTATAGCAGATACTACAAGGACTAATTGAACATTATATACGTACAGTTCCTTTCGGCGCAGATTCCCCATACCGAATGTAATATAAGTTTTTTTTAGCATTTCCATAGTTTGAAACGTGGGGGCTGAGAGATAAACACTAATTGACTTGGCTGAAGAAGTCAGGTTCGGACTTGTATTCGTAAGGCATCCGCTTCCAATCCCAGCTGGGACAAGGAATATACTGACGGGTTTTATTTTTTATTTTTTGCATATTTCGCACGATTGCCTCAAATCAGGACATGGCAGCTACTTTCGAAACATTTCAAATTATTAGTTACTCTTCATCCTAACATTTGACAATTTACAGTCTGAAATAAACACCGCATCCCGAATTCATTTCACAGAAATAAGGTAGCTAGACGTGAGAATCGAATTCAAACCGACAAGTAATTGTTCCGCCCAGTATGGACATCCCACAACAGCTGACGTCTGCCTGGAAGACGGAACAACCTGCCGCGAGTTGTATTTGTATGTTAGCCAGCATGCCTTAAGCTCATATCGTGTTTCTACCTCAAACGACGATGGTTTGCAATTAAACGATTTGTTTTTGACTAATTATGAATGTCGCATACATCCGCAGGGAGTTGGCTTCCCTTCCTGTAGTCACATTCAGTATTTCGCGTTTTTTTCCCCTAAAGGGTGCATCGTACAAAGAATACAAAGTGTGCTACTTACTGAAGTCAAAGTTACTTCAACCCACCGGCATTGTCTGCACCGCAGGGAGTTAAAATTTCATGAACTTGCTACTTGGCTATTTCCACCATTGTTCTCTTTCATGATTCGATGGCCAGTCAAATGTAATATTTTATGAGGGAAAATTTAGAGTAAAAACATCTTCTACTCTGAAGCTGGACGTAGGAGATTGTTATATACTACAGAACACAGTATCGCATTTCAGACGACCTCGGTCCTTCAGTTGAGTTTAAATTATGGAATAAGCTAAAGTATAGCTTTCCCTGAAGAAGTCACGAAGAATCAGAAGGAGAAGGAATGTTGAGTTTCCACCTTACAGTGACATTCGGCACAACTGGGACGGCTTGGCTGTCAGCAATAAGCGTCTACCGCACTTTACCTCCAAGGAAATGTTTGGTACTCATCTTTTATAGGCTGATTCGACCCCAGGGCCACTGAATGCGGACAGAAGGACTCTACTGGGAATCGAAACAAGAACTTCCCTTCTTGTGGTGTAGTGCCTCAACCAACTGAACCGCTCGCCCCAAATAAATGAACAAGGGACCCGTAAATCACAGATCACTGGAGGTCTCAAAGTCAGGCCGACCGGAATTTATTAAAGTTGATATTTCTGTTGCAGTCTGTATTAACATAGTTGTATAATATTTATCAGAATGTCTAGTTTCTGTTTATGCCCTTCAGAACAGTTATATTGTAGACATTTGAGTAAAAAATAAATTATTCCAAATTTAGTCAAAATTTCCGCGCCCCTTGCAAAGTTATTTCATTCTAGTGGTCAAGCTTGGAAACTGGTCATCCTAATCCCGACTATGTGGCACTGTATTCGAACACAAATCTGCCAGGCAGGATCTCCACAGGAGGATATAATGCTAGTGTCATTCCGTAGGCTGTCATGAAATGTTCTGTAACAGACGTTTGGAAAACACTACGGCTATCATTGTGTAACTAAAGTTAACGTATTCTGTCTTGAGAAGCTGGCAGTCGCCCGGCCAGGGAAGAAATCCTGTGTTAAATACTGAACCCGAGGGGACACCACCGTACCGTATTTGGTTCTATTTGGTCTAGTTCAGCCTTCTAACCATCTTCCTTTAACATATGTTTTCAAATTGAACTCCCAACTTTCTGATACGCCATTCAGTGTCCATTTTCACGAACAAAGAAGACGGAAGACTTTAAAAGTGAATGGTAGTAAGCAATTCACCAGGTTTAATATGCTCTTCATTTTTCACAAACATATTTCTGACTTATTATTCTTAAAACGTATTGAAATTTACAACATTTTCTAAGTTTCTCTCTTCACACTCATATCGCTAAACCGTCCTTCAGTCTGGTGGCGAAACATGAAAGTAGAAGCCTGCTTACTTTTCGTGATTTTACTTTCCGGTAATACTGTTAGTAATGTCTAACAGTATGACACACTCAGTTCCAATCCTTCCTGTTTTCTTGACAAAGTTTTAAGTTACGAATGACAACAATACCTTAGTGGGAATATACAGACCAACTGGCATAACGCACCTCAGCGCCATGTCGTATATCTACAGTAGTAAATAAAACTAAAACGTGGATGCCACGTGTATCAGAAAGTTCCTACATGATTCGGCACACAGTGTCGAATATCCTACTGCCGTTCAAATTGCAATGTATCGCTTTTCTTAAAATACATAGGATACATTAATACAGCATGGCTGGCAGAAGCAATTTTAAATAAGTACAATGAGATTACGATTGTAACAAACAAGGCAACTAAAAATATACACAAAAACACAATCCTAGTGACGTATTAATTGTGTTTTTTTGAAAACGTTTAATAATATACTAGCACAACCCTACTATTAAACGGATAATCAAGGAGCTTTTGTGTAAAAATTACGAACAAGGCTATATTTCATACTTCCTACGATATGTTGAACAATTGTGAGATATTGGGAACACAAGTAATTGAAAATTACGCAGAGGAATATATCACTGATTTAAGAGTTCTCTTGTCTTCTGTATACAAATGTAAAGGTTTGGACGGAAAACAAGCTGGTAAATTGTTCACGAAACCTGAGTGTTTAGTGATGGTGATAAATGTGATTCCACGGCGCTGTTGTCTGCCTGCTATGAAGTAAAACATCGTTTCGACTCTTTAACAATTTTAATATTGAAGATGTTGTAAATGTAGCCCTACTCGTATGTAAAAGTGTCTGTGTATGAACAGCCATGAATAATGGGAAATCTTTCAATCCTTATTTCGAAATTTAATATGCAGCAAAGGTATCGGCAGGGACATCAAAGGAAATCTATATCGTCGTCACAGACTGGAGATACCCTGCAGTATGGTGGTAATCTGTGAAATTGATCTAGTGAAAAATAGTCGTGACTGTGACGAGGAAAAGGAAGCTTAGGTGACAAAGGGAGAAGAAACTTGCTATCAGACAAAGTGCCCCTCGCGCCTGAAAACAGACTGGCTGTTAATTCTTATAACACCACGTGCCGAAGGAAATAACAATGTGATAAGATTGTGAAGGGTGGAGTCTAGCACGTGTGCGTACGGGGTGTGCCCGGTGTGTGTGTGAAACCCTTGTTACCTCAAAGTTTCATATTTTTGCCTCGTTATTTAAGTTCGCACTTTAAGTACAATTTAGTTTTAGTATTCGCCTTTTTTTAAAATAAAAAATAAAATCCCTGGATGCACACCCCAAGGACATGTGCTGCTCACGCTTATGGCATCTACCATTTTCGTTGCGTGATTATTTTTAGTAATCATTTAATGAATTGATAATTATGTTTTGTCCTTAGAAAACTTAAAATGTATCAAAGCAGCTGAAAGTGTACTTTAGTTTACATTTTCATGTTTTATGTTTGCGGGAGGAATCGTATATTTATCATTGAGCTGCTGTATGAACACACACTATGACGTTTCATTCTACGTTCATTCATCTCCTGTACAGTTCTGTATCGCTGTACCTTCTTCACTAACGGTAAAAGGTAAAGCAGTCCCGTTACAGGCCCGGAGGGGCCCAGAGGTTTCCAGGACGTTAAGGTTCCCAGATTTCATGACAACGGCACAGGATGGTGGAAGTTTGTCAACCTTACGCACCGGCCGTCTTTACCCCCAGGAAATACTCCTGGTACTAGTTTCTGTTAGAGGCTGAGTCGACCCAACGGCCATAGTGCGATCGGAAGGATTTTATGGCAAAAATCCACTGACACCATCTGGGATCGAACCAGCGACCTTCCGATTTGTAGCACAGCACCTTAACCACTGAGCTACCGCTGTTCTTCACTTAAGGACCTACATTAAACAAATAATTAACTTTAGTTTCCTGCACAATTATTTTGAGACGTTACACTTTATAGGCCTGTATCTTATCACTTCACATTATAATGATCCTAACATGACCTAGTCTATATGACAGTCAACAATCCAGTACTATCATCCTATAGCTAGTTAGGTCTGTGCCAAACATTACGACAATTTAAAAACAATGGCGCCTTTGAAAATTGGCGGATTTTTGTACATTTAGGTTATTTACCTCTGAGGAAGGGGGTGAGGGTTGTTTGTTTGTTTGTTTACGTGAGGTTAGTAACCTGTCTAGGCATTTCAAAATCGTGGCTTGACACCTTACTTTCCGGTAAAACTTTTTACATTCTGGCCTTTGACTTGAGGGAGTGAGCTTCGTTTGTTTACGTTTTGCCGGCTTGTTTACAGTTAGGTTAGTAACTTATATACGAATTAATTGGATGAGGTAATCAATTAGCTCAATTAAATTTCTTTTACATAATAATATGCTAAATCAATTTAATTTTCATCATAATTATATCAATTAAAATTAATTGACATAATAAATGGCGCTAATTTAAAAATGTTAAGAATGGAACCGATTCAAAATGGCGGACTGTTTATGGTTAGGTTATTTACCTCTGACGGAGGGGTTAGATTTGCTTGTTTACGTTATGCTAGTCAACTGCTTGGCAATTTCAAAATGGCGGATTGTTTACAGCTAGGTCATTCACCTCTATGTCACTTAATGGATAGGGGAAATTAATTAGAGCTATTAATTTATATAATAATTAAATCAGTCAACTTAATTTGCATATTAGCTCGATCAGCTTAATTTGCATCAGTTAAAACAGTCGACTTAATTTGCATATTAATTGGATTATTTCAACTTAATGTACGTATTAATTATGCTAACCACGGGAGGGGGTTTTGTTTAGATGTGACGTCATTGGTCAAGTGACTGTGAGGTCACTATAGGGGCGGAGCCAGAAAGGCCGCGTGCTTTATACTCCAGTATGTTGTGAAAAACAAGCACGCAGTGTTTACACATGAACTTTCTTGTCTGCTCCTTATATTTGGTCCAAAATATTTTCATGTTGCTTGATCCAGTAAAATAAAATACTGCTGTGCCAGCCTTAAGCAACTCCTGAACCTCTCCTTTCACTACTGAAGCTCACTTAATATGCCGTTTCATCAGTAATTATTCTGCAGTTGTCCCGAATACGCTGATCGCTCGGCTACTTAACCTGAACTCGCGTTACAGTCGCCGGCCCTTCAGAACTTGCATGATTAACAACACTATCGTGTCCTTACTACAGTTCATTAACCTCACTCTCTCTATCACAGCTACACTTGTCCCAACACACGACTGTTTTTCTTCATAAAATGAACTGGCTCTCTCTTCCTTGTCATAAGAATTGAATCACATGTCACCGTTTTCCTTCCATGCATTCTGTCAATGGATTGGCCATGCTAAATGTCTCCCAGCGTTGCAACTACTCAGATACAATGAAAAACATTCAGTTGCATACAAATAATTCGAAAGGAAAAGGTACTTTTTCATATTATGATGTATGTGTCAATTGCAATTGGGTTGACTCTCGGTGGCACTAGTACAGTACACATTTACACACAAATGATACACAGAACAACACAAATAACAACTAATTTGGAAGACAACAACCAATTCGAAAGATAACAACTAATTTCGACACATTTTGCAGCGATGACAGAATCAGTATCAGTGATATTTTCCTTACGTTCACAAAATATCCTTAAATGTGAAAACAAACACACCAGCACAGGGGGAGCAGAACAGAAAACGCTTTTTGAGGGCACGAGGCTCTCACGGATCCACACTGCGATCTGAATCTGGTGTGTAAGGTAGATGGAAGTCTTCTATCTTGAAAATGGAGGCAGTATGTACCTCCGAAAGGTAGTATCCATGTCACAACCTATTATAACACACTGATACCGATTACAGTCCTTTTCTATAAGCTATCGACAGCTACTTGCTATGGGCTGGACGGTCCAGGGTTCGATACCCAACCGAGGCAAGGGATTTTCTTTTCGCCATAAATCGTACAGACCCTGACACTCACCCAGTCTCGTCAATTGGATACCCCCGCTCTTCCGAGAGGTAAACCGGCCGGGCCGTGGCTTTCACCATCCGCCCCAACCGGCGCCGAGTTTAGGACAGTAGTGCTACACCTCTACATTTCCCCTGTGCTTTCATTGTTATAGGAAGAACTTTACCTTACTACAGCCTATCGCAGTAAACCCAAGCCTGACTATCAGAGAGAAGCTTTAAATTATTTTACTCGAAGTTGCATGGCATTAACCCTTTAAAGTCTAGTGGCTGGTATACTTACCACTTACAACACAAAACTATTTTGCCCACAGTGTATTTATGTGTTTCGAATGATTCTCACAATAAGGAGCCACTATATCCACATACTATACTATCAGATTGGCCTCTCTAGTGGCAGCACAATTTGTTCTCCGCAAGGCACGAGCTATATTTGTGTACATAACCTGGCTCAGGCTGTTGGCCGCTGGCCACTTACCGCGTAGGCCCAGCTTCGGTTCCAGGTCAGTGTATGTGAGATTTGTGGTGAACAAAGTAGTATTGGGACAGAATTTTCTCCGAGTACTTCGGTTTCTTCTTGTCATCTTTGTCGACATCTTGTTCTTACCAGAAGGACAAACGGAAAAAGCGTGGGAACCTTCATAAAAGCCACGTTCTTTCTGAAATCGGGAAGCATTTGATAGAAAAGTGCTTTCACTTTCCTATTCTTCAAAGGTTGAAAATAATTTATGAATACCACAACAAGATATGAAATGTAAGTATAAAGTAACATTTTAGCCATTTCAGATTTTTTTTCTTCCTTTTCCTCTGTTCTTATGGTACCCTATTATATCAAGATCGACAACTGTTTCTTCAGCCTCTCTGGCTTTGCCAGATATCTTGCACTTATCATGTAAATTGAAAGGTATTAGCATAACTGTACTTAAGTCTTCATATAAAATACCAATATTTTTGTTCAATTTTAACTAACACATAATTTGGACGACAAATTTTACTACAACTTCCGAGTATAAAATTAGAAGGAAATTTTTTCAATGTAGAAAAGTTTGTTATTTCCATGTAGTCAGACGGACGGGCAGTCAAGCTAACGGTCGCTTTCCGAAATGATTTGCGGAGGCGCACAAAAATTTAAAACACCATGACTTACATAAATTCATCTCAAAAGTTCACATAGGCTTACGTACTTCGTTATTCCTGGCGTAAGAAATAAAACATGACAACAAACATAACGCAATGATTTTTCTGCGTCCGCTAGTGAATCATGAAACAGTAAACTAAAAACAAATAACACGCGTCCGTTATTATTTCTATGTTATTTCTAGTTCCCGTAATTCATTTAGTGTGTGCATGTAAAATATAACAGAATAACAATGAAAATATTCGTAGCATTTGCGTTGCTCTGCTTTCTCATATTAATTGTTTACCCCCAACATCGATAGCTCCCAAAATGAATCCGTTTAAAAACATGGGTCTATTTCGCTGCCGATTTACCTTACATCTAAAGAGTACACGTGTTCACATATTAACAGGTCCAGACAATGTATTTTTTATTCCCTCTGTTTAATTTTCTGTTATGCGACCGAGAATACAAATAATACAGAAACTTCCTGACGTCATCACTCGCTATCAACAGTTAACCACCTGCTAACGGGTGATAAACAATTATGTATCTGTTCCCTAGGGCTTAATAAATTGGAATACAGGGAATTGCAAGGTGTGTTCTACGCCATTTTGCACCCTCTGTTTCATTTTGCAGATACAGCAGTCTCTAGCCAACCACGGTTTTGCCGATCGAGGGCTGCGTGTAACCGTGGATTTCCTTCTGCAATTTAGTTTCGCCCACTGCGACTTTTAATACCATGTATTCTCATTTCTTAACTTATCCACGCATGAAACAACTGGTGCTTCCCTACACCTAAATATCGTGTTTTCTAAATACGAGTTTGCAGTGGCACTTCAAAACACTTTTCTTACTATCAGAGTGTCATTTTTATAAGTCTAACAAATTTTTGACAGGACAGTACTTCTACCTACCTTACCTCAGTTCACCAAAACTTTAAGGTATTTAAACTCTCAAAAATGGGTACTATTTGTACTCACGTTTTTTGTGCCGCATTTAATGGCGTTGGTCAATTACTATCCAGATTGGTAAGAGATGATAAAGCTGTACAACATGTGTATTAGCTGCACCATACTCCATATAGACCAACTTCTTCATCTACTAATATTCTACACTCGCCTACATTATACTCTTCTAACATCGCATTTAGGCAAAAACTGTGTAAGTTTTTACTGTGGATGGATTGCGGCACATTGACCCTTTAAACGCCGAGTTAAATCCCATCTGCCATTTGCTGGCATTGTTAGGAGCTCACCATATTCTCCACGTTAGCAGGGTAAGGGTTAATTGTGACTGTATTCTTGTTCTCGCTAGCCCGAATATGGCCGCATGGGTTGCCGAAACATGCTGCTGGTTACTATGTACCAAAATTGCATTCACACACACAACTGCTTCGACTGTTCTTTTTTTTTTTTTAATTTTGTACATCAGCCACTTCTGTTCACCGCTACTTATATTTCGATACAGGCAACGGCAATTGGAAAACTGTAACATCCAACAGAAATAATTAACCGTGCACCAAGACTGCATGGCATTCTGTACGTTCAACACGATATACGATTTCACGGTATAGGCATTAATGTTATTGCTTATACGCCCAGAGCAAACCTACGGCCTTCCTACGGCTCATTTCTGTGAAAATCACAGTTGCCTCTACATCTTCTGTACCGACGATTACTCACGTGCGTCGTAAAATGTAGAAGAAACAAATTTTCATTTACACCTTCGAGTATGACTTTCACTGAGTCAATTTTCACGAAACTTTCCTCAGTCCAGCAGCATTAAGGCTAAATCTTCTATACCGAATTTCACCCACGTAGCTAGGCTGCTACATTTTGCTACCACTTCCAGGCCGATCGCAGGGTACAACAGGTACCATGTAATGAGTACTGGTAGCTCCCTCTTTGGAGCAAGGCTCCGCGGCATGAAACCTCCCCTCCCCTCCCCTTCAACATGTGCCGATGTCTGAAATGCATGGAGCTTTACCTACGCTCTCCCATAACTCTTCGTAGCGTGGTACTTACGTACAGACAACTTTGCCTTTGTCGCGGATACGCATTACATATTTACTACTCTAGAACGAACGAAAGAGTTTATTCCCATTGCACAAAAAAAGAGCCTTTAAAGTGAGCAGGTAGATGAATACACTCTCCTAGTAACGAAGTACAGAAATTTTCGAAATAAAAATTAAAGGCGAACATAAACAAAGAACAAATGGCCCAACTACCTGACGGTCCAATCAGAATGTGTATAACTGTCATTACATAACCTATCCGACGTCTTCGCTTTTTCTTCCTTGTTAAGCAGCCTACGTTAGTAGCTGTTAACCGATCTTACGGGACAGCCTATCGGTCCCGT
>Ga0131853_10008330_pt1 | contig 18892 bp, 17 predicted proteins | sample TergutLab28metaG_FD_92764 | JGI IMG/M metagenome (GOLD analysis project Ga0131853, IMG submission 92764) | Labiotermes labralis P1 segment gut microbial communities from Petit-Saut dam, French Guiana - Lab288 P1 (version 2) (version 2) | ecosystem: Host-associated > Arthropoda: Insects >...
AACGTGACAGAAAACAACAAAACGTATTTTAGAAGAAAAAATGTCGAAGAAAAAGAGAAAGAAAAGAGAGAAAAAAAGGGGGGGGGAAGAGGGGGGGGGGGGGGGGGGGGGGGCGAGCACGTAAAGAAAGGACTTATTACAATTTCTGGTTTGGGATTTCAGTGATCAGGATGATGGAAATAGACTGACTTCCATATGCTGTTATGCATGCTTTATGCAGCAACAAAGTAGCTTCCAGGTTTGCAGTAACAGGTTATGGTACTGGGCTACCCTTCAGTCAGATGCTCTGTAAGAAAGGTAGATGAATATACGAATAGTTTGAAGGGCCAGGTACACTGTGTCTGTTTTATTGGTCATGATCACTATCTGTTACAGAAATGCCCTGGTGGATTGCATATTTTCTGTGCAATAAATCTGCCATGCTCAGTAAGATGACCAAAGGAATTATATGTTTTACTTGGAGACAAACAATACAGATGTGAAACAGTTATTCATGTGCTTATATGAAGTAGACTGTTATAGTGAGAAATGAATATAATTGGCTTACAGTAGGGTCCAGTGAAATGCTTCATAGGGTCCAGTGGTAAGCTTTTATTGTGCTGATAAAACACTAGCAGGGAGTTCCTGGAAAGTCTGGTAGTACTGACCATTTAGTTAAGGCCACGTGTCTCGGAGTAAATGTTGCTATCCACTCTGTCACATTCAGTAATTTGACATTACCTAATTGTCTTCTAATTGAACAGTACTGTAAAGATGTAGATTGTTTGTAGCTTCCATTTGATAAGGCTGTATCAGCTGTGCCTTGAGTTAGTGTCATACATATACTCCTATAACCTAATCTTTCTGCAGAATCTTCTTAGTATTGTACACTATCACCCTGTGTACATTGTGTGCCCTGACGCGCTCAGTGTGGTAGGTGAAACTTCTTAAGGGATATGGGTGGGGTTCATTGAATCTAATAAAGTCCTCACTGTTTTTTTTATTCATTTATTTATTTGCATCTCAGGTAGAAAGTCTGCACTTGTCCAGTTACTCGACTACCAATTGTGCAACCTCTTTTTTCCCCTCGAACTCAAAATTCATATACTAGAAACCAACAGCCACTTCACTCCCGAACTATTAAAATGTGCTTTAGGTCACCTCACACTGAGCAACCTTGCTTACACAGCTCGCTTACTTGGTTGCCAGCATCCAACTCTCGTGGTCAGTATGAAAATTCCTTTTATTAGTTTATTTTTTGTCTTGGTGGAAGGTTTGCTTGTGTTAGGCTGTTGCCCTTCATTGTATGTTACATTTTGAATGCCTTATGTTTCCCACACTTGTCAGGGATGAGCTAAACAGATTTTTTGCCCTTTGTCGGCTGCTGACAGGGTAAATGTATAGGTAAAGTTTACCCTAGAACAGGCCATGAAGGCCCAGAAGGGGAGTAGAGGTATAGCTCTACTCTTTCTCTAACTTCGGCGCTAGATTGGGGTGGGTGGTCAACGCCACGCCATGGCCGCTTTACCCTCGGGAAGGACCCGCTACCCATTGTATAGGAGGCTAGGTGGGTCCCAGGACTGGTCTGGATGGGTGCAGAAAATCTTGCCCCCATTGGAATTCGATCCCAGGACCGTCAAGCCCATAGCGAGTCACTATACTGGCCTGTCCAGCCCATAGCGAGTCACTGTACCGTCTGAGCTATCCCAGCCCACTCACAGGGTTTCGGACTCAAAGATCTCTGTAGCCAACCCTTCTTACCCGTCACTAAAGGTTTCTTGAATGGACGTTTACAGACGTTTACAATGAAATTTATAAATGATGTCTTTCAACCACCCATAACTGAGGCCAGCAGTCGCTCAGCCTGATTCACAAATGTGCCAAAAATGTTAGTCTACAGTATGGCTATCCTGGGTTTAGTAATCAACCTGATGTTTGGTTATTTATTTGGCTATGGTTTTAGAGTTTTGTCAGTAACTGCAGTTATATGGGGCCAGGTGATGGGATAAATTATGAAGAAGGAATTGGACTGGTTGTGGAAGAACATGGATGTGGCCTTATCCAAAACATTGGACTCACTCAATGACGTTATGTCTCATAAGATAGTATTCTTCATAATTGAAGGATCTGTCCTGGCATTTGCCTGGAGAGAGTGCAAAACAGTGAAAACTTCCATCAGGATACCCGATGTTCTCTTCAAGCCAAAATTTGAACATAGGGCCACTTACATGCATAGTAGGTGCAGTATTTACTTGGGTGTGACGTTTGGTTGGCGTTATCTTGAAAATGCAAAACCAATAATGATGCCATGGGCCTGCCTTTATCCATTGGTATACAGACAGTCGTATCCTAGGATTATTTCCTTGATATCCCAGTCATTCTGCATTTCAAGCCTCATTGTGATTCTCAGTATCTGCCTAGACAAATGCAATTTACATATGGGAACCTGAGCAGTATTAGGTCTCATTGTAGGGACACACTGACAGTGACAACAGTTCTTCAGATTCATGAAAGTGTAAGCTTATCTTACAGTCCTGCATCAGTCATGTGATCATAATTGATACATAAGCTGAAGCAGAAGTACACTCTGTTCAACAAAAATCAAGCTGCCTGATATTTCTTACATCCCGCTAAGGCAGTGACGTGATGTACAGTTGCCATCATAATTCAAGTCTTTTACTTTTTCCATATTTGTGTATTCATGGCGTTTCTCTGTGTTCCATTCATTACAATCAATCACGCCGCGTGTATATTAACCAAAGACACCAACATGTTCGCTTAATTTGATGTTAAAACATGAATTAAAAGACATTTATTTCCAAGGCATGTGGCTTGCTAGATCTGCTTCCACAGATGAATGTTGCGAAAGGGTAGTTGTTTGTCGCACCCGGAGGCAGCCGAGCACATTAACTCGTGATGGTAATACTCTTCGGAAACAAAACGATTTCCAGTGTCAGCATATTCTTTTTTCTTTTTGAATATATTTTATACTCACAAACACTCAATTAAATTATGCAGTAACACATCCATTATTTAATTATATGTTTCAAAAGTTATCTTTGCTCCATTGGCAGGGTTAGAAATGCAAGTGACACAGATATTTCTGTTATTTTTCCGTAATTATTTTTTCTTTGTTTACCGACATTCTGATTTAGAGGGTTCGTGTTCGAATGGGACTAAAACTAAGCATGTGAATCTCGTTGTTGCTTGCGGGTCGTAGGGGGTCACGAGATCTGACATTGGGCTGCACGATTTGAAACATTTACGGAAATGAATTGTTGAGCGTATGATGCGTGTGTTGGGGAGGTCTGGACTGGGGGTGGTTTCACTCTCGCCTTGTTTCATGGGTGGGGTGTTGGGAGTGAAGTACTGTTGGAACAGGTGCAGCTCAATTTTAGCTTTCGAAGCAAGTTCATAATTCATCCGTGTGGCCTTCTCATAGATAATAACAAACTTTAAAAAATGTGCATATTTAAGTCGTACTGGCTACACTGATTATGGTGGTTATGTCGTGAAGAGGAATTCGGTCTACACTCATATAAGGGTTAATGATCATATTGTTGCCGATAGATCAGTTTTCATCCATGGATAATCCCCTACCCTCCGTTTTCATCCACGACCAGCAGCAGGTATAATATCCTTTTTGGTCCATGGCTCAAAAATTGTGAATTATCACAATGCGGTTGTGGAAGACATTAGATTCAGGTGGCAGAAAAATTGAAAGAAACTTGACTTATTGAGAAATCCTTTAGTAAAAGTGCTCTAAAATCATGTAACAATTTTTATCAAGCAATGTAGGCTTCTTTAAATAATATTCTTACAACAAGCCATTAAAAAGGGGTAAGGCACAGTCCATCCACAATTTTCATCGTGCAGGAAAGTACAATTTAAAATAACCAATATAAGCTTTTCGTTACTTTTGATTTTATTATTATTAAAAATGCGCATTTCGGTTTTCATAACCACCATAATCAGTGTAGCTAGTAAAACTTTAAAAATGCACATTTGGAAAATGTGTTATTGTCTGTGAGAAGGCCACACGGAAGAAGATTTATGAACTTGTTTCAAAAGCTAAAATTGAGCGGCACCTGTTCCAACAGTACTTCACTCCCAACACCCCACCCATGAAACAAGGCGAGAGTGAAACCACCCCCAGTCCAGACCTCCCCGGCACACGCATCATACACTCAACAATTCCTTTTCGTAAATGTTTCAAATTGTGCAGCCCAATGCCATATCTCATGAACCCCTACGACACATAAGCAACAATGAGATTCACATGCCTAGTATTAGTCCCATTCGAACACGGACCCTCTAAATCAGAATGTTGGTAAACAAAGAAAAAAGAATTATGGAAAAAATAACGGAAATATGTGCGTCACTCGCATTCCTAACCCTGCCAATGGAGCAAAAATAACTTTTGAAATATATAATTAAATAATGGATGTGTTACTGCATAATTTAATTGAGTGTTTGAGAGTACAAAACATATTCAAAAAGAAAAAATTATATACTGACGCTGGGACTCAAACCAATGCATTTTGTTTCCAAAGAGTATTGCTATTGCGCGTTAACACGCTTGTCTACCTCCAGGTGCGGTAAACAACCACCAATTCACAACATCCATGTGTGTAAGCAAAGCTAGCAAGTCACACACCTTTGAAAATTAATGACTTTTAATTTGTAGTTTAACTTCAAATTAAGCGAATATGTTGGTGTCTTTGGTTGATATATACACAGCGTGATTGATTGTAATGAATGGGACACAGAGAAATGCCACGAATGCACAAATATGGGGAAAGTAAAGTGACTGGAATTATGATGGCAACTGTATGTCACGTGACTTCCATTTCTTGACTTAGAAAATTTCAGTCCACTTGATTTTTGTTGAACAGAGGGTACAAGCACACAACTTTGTGTCAGAGACTTGTGTGATGTGAGCCCAGGTAAAATGGCCTAAGACTAAGAACTGAATGGATATAGTCCTATGCATGATATGGAGTTGCAGTAGGACAGATGCACAATTTCTGCAGAAATATTGTGTGAAAGAAAGTTGTTCACTAAATGGAAATACTGTCTGCTTGGATGAAAATGTGGACTGTTGATTTACCTCTTGATCAATATTAACTTCATGAATTTCTTTAAATGTAGGCAGTTTTCCTGACTGATGAAAATCTTGAGAGTTCCATAAAAGTTGATGAATTGAACTGTCAATAGTAAAAAAATTGGCAGACATATGCATTTAGTTCGCTGTTCATGAAGTGCTCAACGCAGTTTCTTTGAAGTTGTTCATAGTGAGTGGGTACACGTTTTTCTGTAACCCAGGCTTGATACAAACCTAGTTGCAGATGGTGATCATGTTTATAATGCCCTGTTTGACACTACATAGCTCCTCACTCATCAGGTGAAGATCTGTAGTGAGAGTGAAATGCCTGCTGTGTATATTTAGTTTGGATTTTATCATGTGGAGTGAAACATCACTGAAGGAATTATGGTCTGAAATCAGAATTATATTTGGGTTGTTTTCAGCTACTGGAGTGGAGTGTTATTGTGATGGCCATTGTCCAGACAACAAGCCTAATGGAACTTGTGTGGGACAGCCTGGCAGCCAGTGCTTCAGTGCGGTGGAAGAGGTGTATAACTCGGAAACAGCAAGATTTGAGTTGGAGCGGACGTTTGGTTGCCTTCCTCCTGATGAAAGTGGTTTCATGCAGGTGTGCTTGTGTTTCTAAAATAAGTTGTTTAGACAGTGATTGTAGTTTCAGGAACTGAAATGAGAGTATAAAAACGGCTGGAAGAGCAAGATAATACTATAGGTCACCTGCATTCTAATCTGAAAAGTAGAGGTCAAACATTTGCAGTTATAATTCTTGTGATTTTATTATATTCTGTGGCTAGTGTCTGAAAGTATGGACTGTCATACCCACAGGTGTGTTCGTTTCAGAGTTGCATATTTTTTTACTTTGTATGTAATTTTGAATCACCCCTTATTTTGAAAGAATAAGAAATGGAAAGAATGCATGTTATTTGACCAGCAGAAGCCATAGGACACAGAACTATTTGTGCTTCTATAATTTCTCACCCTCTTTTTTCCTCCAGTTTTATTTTAATCAACAGGGTAAAGTTATCTTTACACATGTCATGAAGATATGTGATGGTGCAGGTGTAGGTCCACTTATTCACAATTTTGGCATGAGATGGGGCGAGTGGTAAGCATCATGCCCAGACTGCTTTACTCCAGGTGTATTCCTGGTAACCCATTGGATAGGAGGCTGGCTGAGCCCCAGAACTGGTCTGGATGTTTGTGGAGAAGAGAAAAATCTCTTATCTTTGCCAGGAGTAGAATCACAGTCCATTTGTCATCCATTTTGTAGTCTGGTTACTACTCGCTACACTGTTCCACCTCATTTCTCTGATGTCACAAACTAACTTAAAGAACTTGCCAGTTGCTGCTGCAAAGTCTGAAATAATATAGCCCCCTGATGTTTGATGTCTGGGGTTGTAATTTATTGTAAGGTCACAGAACTATATAAAAGTATGAATGCAATTCAGGACTGTACCATGACAATTTTAACGTCAATAACGCACTCATGTGTATGACATTACCATTCTGTCAAGTTCATCATTCCCTTTCCCCATTTGTTGTTTGAGTATAAGGCCGCAAGCAATAAGTTATTTGTTTATTTTGTATTCTTAACCTTAGAACTGTGTCGTAGAGAATGGAGAAGGAAGAAGACTGTTTCAAGAATTTGCAACATTGAAGACTGACACCTCAGTCTGACCCTGTAACAGATGTTGCAATTGTAATTTGGGTTTTTATGTTTTTGAATGCCCTGAGGATGACCAGGTAGTGGTTGAAATGTATAGCTGCATGTCTAAATAATATAAGAGGACTGGTTGGATGGTAATTAGTAACTATTTTGTAGGGAAGAAGAAATGTAAGATTTCCAAAAGTACGTAGCCATTGTTGAGTTAACCACCGTAACCCAAATACATATACAAGAGTTCATTATGAAGGTGGAAACAGATGAAAGTGTTTTTAACTTACTTTATTTTATTAATCTTTTGGTACCTTTTGGCTATACATGCTGTGATGCTTAAAGTGCTGGAGATTACATATTGTTTAGTTAAAGGCTTTGTTATGCATCTGTTATTTAAATTCTGGGCATCTGCAGATCACACCATGCTCTTAATTCCAGTGCTTGGGGTTAACTTAATTATTGACTGTTCATTTCAACTTCTAATGTCTGAAAATTGTATTGCACCATACATGTTATTCCACTGTTAATATATCTTTGCACCTGTACCCTGCATGTAAAGTATACCTGCCTTACTGTGCAGCTTATTTATCTTATGTGAAAATGTTTGTGTTAGCTAAAATGTATACTACTACTACTACTGCTGCTGCTACTACAATAATAGTAACAGCTGCATCATCAACAACAACAACAACAACAACAGTAATAATAATATAACTGTTTTCTACAGTGTAAAGGCCACCTGGTACCCCACATGCGTGGCAAATCCATATTATGCTGTAACTACACAAATCTGTGCAACCAGTTCCTGCTACCAGAGCCAGTAAAGGGCAGCACCACTCCACGACCATCACCTAGTTATGATGAGGACATCCCATATATTGCTCTTGTCATCTCCATTACTGTTTGTTTTTTCGCATTCCTCATCGTAATTGCATGTGTTTATCTTAGGTAAGGTTTGTATATAGTCTGTGAGGTGGTTATGACGATGAGTTCAAATCTAGTGATCCATAATGTGCCACAGACATAAATATTTTTGTACATATTTTCAAAATTGCTGGTATTTATTGTCTTAGGTAATATGATGATTGCTGTATTTTTTTGTCAGCAACTAGCAAGAACATGGTAATGAACTGCAACTCTGTGTCATCTGGGAAATGCGGAGAATGACATTCTAATACGTGTTTTTCTTAAAAAACTTTATTAATGACTGAATACCAAAATCACCAGTCGTTCAAAAATTTAACATGATGAAATTTGAAGTCTTTATTGAAGTGAAGATTGTAGTCTTTGGCTCATAACACACTGCCTTCTGGTACATTGTTGCAGGCATTTTGGAGGAACATATTTTTGCATCAGCTTCTCAGAAGATGGAGCAATTTGTTCCTCCAAAACATTGCTATCTACCTATACAGCTGCATGATGGCATAACTTAGATCAGTGCTTTTCAGCTTTTGGTACACAGTCATCTGGTAGTATGTGAAGTTACTGAGAAATTATTTTTTTCATAATTCGGTTTTAAAGGTGTTATTCACATTATGAAACTTGTTTAATTGTATTTAAGTGAGAACTGGGTGGTATGCACCAATGTGTTTTTCATGATAGTGGCATGCAAGGAAAAGAAGGTTGTGAAAAGCACAGACTTAGAGGACTGTTACATGCAAGAGGGTGTGTGAAAAGTAATGGTACTGGCAGAATGCACTTCAGCAGGTCAAGAGTGAGAAAATGTGTCTCATTGCAGCCTGAAATGTGATGAGTTTCTGCTCTCAAGAGCATTGTTCTGCCATTACAATCAGTTTGTGTGAGATACTTGGCAAGTTCAGTTTTTTATTGGCAGCAGGGTATGATATTTTATATGTTTCGAGATGCTAAATAGAGTTCTGTTTGAAGATCAGAAAGAGCGGGGAAGGAATGTTGTAGATGTTACAGGAAGCCTGTAGAGTGGAAGTAACGAGCAGACCTGCATTTTCAGATTGTGGAAGCATTTTACTAAAGGGAGCAAAAAATTAGTAAACAAACTGCTGATACAGACGGAAGAACAACATGATGGAAATTGTCTGCCTATATAAACATGTTACTGGGTGCCGGTGAAATCAGGGTTGTTCTGAGTTGGTTTGTGGTAGGTTCCATTTGATCTTAATGATGACCAGGGTTTGCTGGATTGTACCAGTGAAATTTAGGCATATCCTGAGCATGTATGTGGTAGGTTCCATATGATCTTAGCATTTACCACAAATGAATGAACATGGAAGTATACCAGCAAAACATAACTTTTTATGAGCGAAACCTGAATTTATTATAATTTTCAATCACTTGTGATGAGTCATGGATCACACATTATGATCCAGAATCTAAACAGCAATCAGATGTTTGGAATCAGAAAGGCTAACCCCCACCATGGAAATTCTGCACAGCCTTTCTTCTACGACACTGATGGCTGATATTGTGATTCCAAAAACATTTTTCTTCAGCACAGGGTGCATTGGAAACTAACAGAATGCTGAGTACTTAGCAGAGAGACTAAACACTGCTCTGTAGAACACAGTTTGGGAAAGGGTACAAGATATTGGTGAAGCAGTAATTTTTGCCTCAAGTCAAAACAGATTCACATACTGCACAAGTGTTGATATCAGTGTTGGCAGAAATCACTGGAGCTCTACACTTCACCCCCACTACAGTCTGTACTTCACCCTCTGTGATTTATGGGCTTTTCCAACACAGATGTGAACTGCAAGGGTATATTTGACTATGACAGTAAGGTGATGCAAGCCACTGCTACAGCCCTTCACAAAATGTCAGAATATGGCCTATTGCACATTTTTGAGAAGGGGGTATATCGGGACAGAAAATGCATCACTTGTGAAGGGCATTACTTCAGTAAGGTAACTATGCCAAAGCCTCATACAAAATAGTGCAAATTGTCTCATTACATTCAGACACCCCAGATACATGTCACATTAATGTGGGAAGAATAAATAAAGTGAATGCTATAGCATGCCATTTATTATGGAACATGGTTCCCCTGCTTAACAAATTTCTTCTATGAAATGGAAGACCTGCAGTTGTCTCTCTAACACAACCTTTTGTTAAAGACTTCTTCTTTGCAGAGACATAAGGCAATGTGAGGAATAGAGTATAATAATATATTGTTTCTTTTAATCAAAGAGTTCAGATTCAGTTTCTCATGATACTTTATGCTATTATAAATGTGCTTTGTGTGTGAATAATATGCAGCCATAACTTCTGCAGTAGACTGTATCCATAAACATAACAGATTCAGCAGTTGATATTATATAAAATTAATTTTGTGTCTAAAATGATCACTCACAATGATACATAATTGCAAAGGCATTATCGAGTTTCTTGTGGAAAGTAACTTTTTTTATGAAATATATTGTCTTGCCTGACAGATATAAGAAGCGTGAGGATCGCAGACAAATGTATCTGGTGCAGGCATCAAGAAACTGTGACCCTTATCTAGCAAATAGTGGTACACTTCAGGAGCTGATTGACCAGAGTTCAGGATCAGGCTCCGGACTGCCTCTGCTTGTAAGTACTGCAACTTTTTTTTTATAATGAGCCCGTCTAGAGAGACAAATTGTATTTTGAGAGATCAGACTACTAATATGTTGGTTCATCGCAGTTGGTTTACAGAGTACTGCCTGGGTCATTTTCTGTATATGTATAGCACTCACTGCCCTTTCACATCTTATACCTGTGATGGTATGTAGGAGGATCAGAAGTTTCCAGAATTCAGTCATATCAAAATAACAATGCTTCCAATTAGAAAGAGGTGGAGGTTGCAGGGGTAGACTGCAGTCTCTGTGGAGTTAATCAGAATTATTGTGCTGCAGTCAGGTGTGGAATGGAAGAGTGTTGCCTGTGCTCATTGCAGTCTTTCATTTTCACCAGTGGGTGAACATTACAGTATGTACGTATGTATTAAGAACTAACAAAATGCACGCTTTTTAAATCAGTGTTTGAATTTAATTATAGTGTCTTTGATGTGTTTCGAACATCCAACTGTTCATCCTCAGGAAGATTTGTTCATGCAGTTTTATGGTATTTCATGCATCCATATAAATATTCTGGTTGATGGCTGAAAGTATCAAGCAAATCCTGCCATCGACCAGACTGCTTATACGGATGCATGAAAGAAATACCATGAAACTGTATGTACAATTCTTCCTCGGGATAAACACTTCGATGTTTGAAAATTGTAGAAGACGCTATAATTAAATTAAAACATTAATGTAAAATGTGTGCATTTTGTTGGTTCTTATTACATAGGTATATCACAATGCACAGTTCAAAAGACGTAAAGAATGTTACAGCCTTTTGCAGACTAAGGAAATCAACTATGGAAACTCCTGTAAGCCTCATTGTGGTGAATGTAGATGAAGTTTTTTAAAAATCTGCTATATACATCTGGTACAACTGATTTTAACAGTCTGGAATTACTGGAAAACAAGGAGTACAGCAGCAGGTCAGTAGTGTTGAGGAGCAATGAAAATGTAGCCACATTCATTACATAGATCAGTTGATGATGGTTTAACAGGTAGCAAATGAAGTTCTGAAGCATTCGAGAGATGCTATTTGCTGGACGGGGCTGGGAATGGAGAAACAGTTGGATCCCACACCATGAAACTATGCTATGTCAGTTTTTTATGAACAACCAAATTCCATCGTTCCTCAGCCACTGTGTTCTAGTCTTGCCATATAACTGTTCCTGGGACTGAGGTTTGGGCTCAGAGGTCACTTTTTATGTCTAGAAAAAATTCAGCAGAAGGCCACAACAACTGTCATATCCATGTCAAAAGAGGAGTTCTAAGAGGTGCTAACATCATTGGCAGAACTGTTCGAGCAAGCGTGTATGTGCTGAAGCACAGTACTTTGAGGATGACTTGGTTTGGTTTTATATTTACTATTTTTAGTACAAGTTATGCCTGAGTTGTGGAACTGTTTAATTCTCCCGTGTACTTGGGCTTGTTAAAGGTTTTCATACTGTTTAACATAATACGAGATTTGTTCAAATAGTATCCGGTTTGGAATTGTAGTGGTTGTTCACTGGGTGGGATGTGTTTGCAGCCAGTTTTGACATGTTCATACATGTCTTAGCAACTCATGACACAAGTTGCAAGTGGCTGCGTATGCTCAGTTGGCTGTAGTAGGTCACGGAAGTAACACATGCATTTATGTCATAGCGATTTTTACGATGTGTGATAGTATTGAGCAACGCATTTACATCAAGTTTTGTTTTAAAATCGCAAAAACCACAACGGAAACATATCAATTATTGCAGCAAGCATACAGTGAAGATGCAATGGGTCGTACATAAGTGTTTGACTGGTTCCGTCAATTTAAAGAGGGTAGAGCCTCCATTTAAAGTGACCCCTGCTCGGGATGACTGTCAACATCAAGAAACGAGGAAATGATTGTTAAAGTTAGAACAATCGTTCGCAATAACAGGAGATTGACAGTACGAGAGATAGTGGATGACTGTGGGATTTCCGTGGACTCATGCGATGCAATTTTAACGGACAATCTGCACATGAAATGTGTGTGCGCGAAGTTTGTGCCACGTTTGCTAACAGATGACCAACGTGAGCAAAGTCAGACAATCACCCATAATTTGTTTGAGCGTTCATGTGGAGACATGCGGTTTCATAAGAACATTGTGACAGGTGACATGTCCTGGGTCTACAGGCACGACCTGGAGACAAAACAGCAATCATCACAGTGGCAGCGTCCCACGTCTCCTTGGCCAAAGAAGGGGCGCCAGGTGCGAAGCAAAACAAAGGTCATGTTACTGGCGTTTTTCGATTCTGAGGGTATCGTACACCACGAGTATGCTTCCGACAGGCAAACAATTAACAAGGAATTGTACGTGGAGGTCTTGCGATGTTTGCGTGAATCAGTTTGCTGAAAATGACTGGAAAAATGGCGGGATGGCGACTGAATCCTGCACCACAACAATGTGCCCGCACACACTTCACATCTTGTGCAGCAGTTTTTGGCCAAACACGGCACCACTCAGTTGCAGCAGCTGCCATACTCACCAGATCTCGCACCGTGTGACTTTTTCCTATTCCGAAGGCTTAGGAAAGTTCTTAAAGGACACTGATTTGAGGCAACGGAGTACATCAAATGAAATTTGGCGAAGACACTATTAGAAATCCCGAAAGAGGAGTTCGCAAAATGTTTCCAACAGTGGCAGAAACATGCGAATTGTGTAGCTGCGGAAGGGTACTGTTTTGAAGACAATTAGGGTTAAAACCCCGTAAGCCTTATCTACTTCATGTACTGTGGTCAGTCCGGATACTTTTTGAACAAACCTCGCATTCTCTCAAAATTAAGTAGTTAATTTAATGTTGGTGCTTGCTTATGCAGATGATATTTTCCACAATACATACCTGATGTATTTTTCCAGTAGCATTAATCAGTGGTGTATCTGTTCCATTTCCATTGATTGGCGTTAGTGTTTATTTTGTTTTCTCAAGATTACACTTATTTTCTGAGAAGGACATGTATATGTTTCATCTGCATTCTGTTGTTTGGTGTAGACTTCCAATATAAAATGTTTCCATTTACATGCTGGGGAGGCTGTCCCATTTGGCTCCTACTGGCAAGATGCTATTCTTTACCATATTTAAGGAATCAGAGAATCAGTTTATTGTATTGTTGTTTTATGTGTGTGTGTATATTTTGTCTTACTAGGTTTTTCATTTTGTAAAGTAGTAGACTTGCTGAAAATTGTTGCAGATAATATGTAATCTGTGACAATAGTTGCATTTCAGGTTTAACTGTAGGAAAAAGTAAACATATCTTTATGCATGTACTGTGAAACACAATATTCTTATTGCAGGTTCAACGTACCATTGCAAAACAAATTCAAATGGTACAGTCTATAGGAAAAGGCAGATATGGGGAAGTATGGCTTGCAAGGTGGCGAGGGGAGAATGTTGCTGTTAAAGTGTTCTTTACAACTGAGGAAGCGAGTTGGTTTCGAGAGACTGAAATCTATCAAACGGTATTGATGCGACATGAAAATATTTTAGGTTAGTCACACATTGTGTCCTTACGTTGCATGAGATTTGTTGTTTTCTGTGGAATGTTGGTAGCGGCAGTCTTAATTCTTTGTGGCACGCTTAATGACCTTGGAACCGTATTTAAACGATATTTATGAGTCCTTATGATCTGTCAAGTAAATGTAAATGGGTGCCAGTGAGAGACATGCAGTATTGCTTCCAAGCATTATTCTGTAGGTGAGGACTGCTTTTCAAATTGGAAATTCACCACATCTTAATAATACCGTTGACAAGGAAATACATACAGATTCTCCTTGTTCAAATTTTAACCCTTTCTATCTGGCTTTTGAGAGAGCCCCAGCATTTGAAATATGGTTGATGAGCCTGTATGTGCACAAATTCTGGGTGCATAGTCACTGTAGTGAATAAGTTTTATGTGGTGATGCCAAATATTTGTGGGTTCTCAGGATGGAACTTGCTTCATGTCACCCTTCTGGCACTTACAATATTGAGGTGGCTCCTAAATATTTTGAAAATTTGTGTTCCCCTGGGTTAAATGATTGATACATTTCACTTTATTTTATTATGTTTTAACAGGTTTCATTGCAGCTGATATCAAAGGTACAGGGTCCTGGACACAGATGCTCTTGATCACAGACTACCATGAAAATGGTTCATTACATGATTACCTTCAGACACGTGTCCTTGATCCCACATCTCTTCTTAGTCTCGCTCTTTCTGCTGCCAGTGGTGTGGCACACCTCCATACTGAGATTTTTGGCACCAGAAGCAAACCAGCAATATCACATCGTGACATCAAAAGCAAAAATATTCTGGTGAAAAGAAATGGCCAGTGTGCCATTGCAGATTTTGGACTAGCTGTCAGATATATTAGGTCAGTATTAGACTGTGTGATATTTATAATAGCTTAGACCTTTTTCTCACCTGCTTCAGAGTGAAATTGACAACAGGACTGAACAATGTCCAGAAAGAAATCAGAAATATATTACCATAAATGTTCATTGAAATGCAATCAAGAAAGTAGTTGGCTGGTGGAAAACGGTAACTGAATACTAGCATATGAATTGTAAGTAGTGGTGAAGTATCATGTCATAACTAATGGCAGATGGCTTGTCATATGATTCTGATAACAATGTGTATAAGACTGAATAGAATATTGAGGTGGTATATGCTGTGTTAATTTTGTATGCTTTTTTTTTTATGGAAAAGTGGATTTTTGTAACCCTTTGTGTAAGAGCATTTTCTCTTGGCATGTGTAGACACACTAGCCCATACTACTGGGGATACTTGAGTCGCTCTACCAGGCTTTTAATGTCCCATATATTTATGGAGTGCACATGGTCTCTGCATACTTGTAATATCTATTCAGTTGATAAAGTGTGTTCATTCACAGTACTTTTGCATAGTATGCATATTGGAAAAAAAATGTCATGCAAGGCTTTATGAAATTTGTATGTCCCTAATTAACAGTGCAATGAAAAGAAGAGTATACAGAATAATGGTCAACTTCTATTAAACAGCAGTTGCCCACAAGATGAAAACTTGTGGCTTATGTTAATTAGTTACACAGATACACACCCTCCCAATATTAGTGTTCTAAAACTGTCCGTACATTTTGTGAAGTTCCCTTGCCTTGTATTGAAGCTTGATTCCAGTGTTCAGTGAGTGCACTAAATCACTGGGTTCATGTTTTTCACTTCTGGCCACTACATTTCATTAATTTTGACACCATTCTTCAGGGAATTAACAGAACACAAGAATCTGCACTGTTAATTTAGGACAGTGTCATGGCTCACACGGTACATTTTCCACTGACCAGATAATGATTGATAATTCATAGATTGTGGCTTCTTAACTCCCCACACTTGAATCTGTCTGATTATTATTTGTGGGACACACTAGAAGGTAGAGTTTGTATGAAAGTATACATTCTTTGCAAGAACTGAAAGAATCTTCAAAAGTATATTGATTGCTAATATTTCAACTTAAGATCCTGCATGTGTCAGGAAGCATTTTTAGACTGTGCAAAGCCTGCACATCAGCTGGGGTAGGCACCCTAAGGCTTGCATGAAATACATCATGTTAGAAAAGTGTACCCTAAATTCACTATAGACGTAGGCTTCTTGCATGATAATTCTTCTGTTAACACCTGCCATACTTAGGGACACAACCGAAGATTCTCCTCGCAGTAGCTGAGTATGCCCAAATTGGAGTGCAACAGACTTTAAATTCACCATGTTCAGTGAGAAGGTAGTCTTGTGAAACTTTAAATATGGGTACATTGGAAACTCTGAGGGCTGGCTCTGCACAACAGAGATATATGTACACTAAAAATTCAGTCTCTTGAATAAGTTCTTAGACTTTCAAATTTTCAGAACCAGGCATACAGTGCTGACTGTTCATGGCTGTTTGATATGCATGTGTGAGACATAATTCCCACCATTGCAACTATAGTTTTTCATATCTCCCTCCCAGGATGTAGTTGCCTTCGGAAGGTCAAAGTGTTGGCTATTGTGGATTTATCCAATTAACATTGCCATTTTAAGCATTTATTATTGTAAGTCTAACATAATGTAAGGCAGTTGTAACATTTTTAATAAGGAAACAGCACCTCAGCTGATAAGCCTAGAAAACTGATTAATTTGCAGTTTCTGTTCTTTTTTTCTTGCATGCGTAGTGTTTTACTATCCTTTTAAACCCAGTGGTTATATGTCCTACCAGATTTAGCATTAAAAAATTTGGTGTTATGCCCACACATCTTGTGTCTTGTATGTGTCTTTAAGAACCAGCAGCAGTTATTTCTGTATGCAGTGTTAAGTGATTGGTTTTAATCCCATATGGAGTGTGTGTATTGGGCAGAATGAACTGAATGTTTAAGTATAATTCAGGTAAGTCTTAACATTTCAAGGGTTAAAGTTATGTTACTGCTTTTGGATATAGTTGTTTGTCTGTTTCAGTGAAAGCAATGAAATAGACATTGCATTCAACACACGTGTTGGAACACGACGGTACATGGCACCTGAGGTGCTAGATCAGTCTCTAAACACATCTGCATTTGAGTCATTCAAGATGGCTGACATGTACTCTCTTGGCCTGGTGTTTTGGGAAATGGGCCGCCGGTGTGTGACAGGGAACAAACTTAGTGATGCTGATGATTATCAGCTCCCATATTTCAACTGTGTGCCCAGTGATCCATCCTTTGAAGATATGCATGAAGTAGTGTGTATCAAAAGGATCCGTCCACACATTCCCCCAAGATGGGAATCAGATGAGGTATGAGAAGCAATTGTAACTTTTTAAAACAACTGTGAAGCCTTCATCAACCATGTGTTTAGTTCAGAAAGCCATTTTTCCTTTTTCCACGTACATGATCATCAGCACACATACCAGCCTGTAAAATTCATCTTATTCTCCCTTACCTCTCTTTATGTTCTTCAGTCATTCCTTTCCTGCTCTCATATATATATATACAGGGTGTCCCAGGAGGAATGTGCCAGACTTCGGGAGGGTGTTCCTTATGTTAAAGTATACCGATATAACCCAAAACACCTATGTCCCAAAGTTGAACGGTTACGGAGATAATGGCCAGAGAAAAGTGTGGTCTTCTTGCGCGTCCACGCACTGCACCTGTCAGCTGACAATGTTATCCATTTCTGTCCTTGATTGTGGTGTCACTAGCCATTGAACTGCACATGTACTTCCTTCAGGGTGAATGCAGTGCAGGTTACGGCTGCGTTGTGAATGGTTGGTAGGCAAGTTGCTAACATGCCTTTTTGTGTTTTCCCACGTGGAATATTGTGACATGCATTTTGTGTATGGATTTTGCGATGGCAATGCTCGTGCTGCTGTAGAAGAATACCAAAGGCGTTTTCCCGATCGAAGGATTCCATCTCGAAGTGTATTTACACGAATTCACCAGACATTGCATGATAATGGTTCTCTTCCGAGTGTTTTTTGGCAGTCTGAAAGGGAGGTGGTATGAATGTTTAACACATGAGAGAACATTCTTTAGATGGTTCAGAGAAGTCCACATCTGTCCACCCGTAGAATGGCCTCTTGCATCAGCGTATCACGTATGCAGGTGTGGCGAACTTTACATGAGGAAGATTTGTAGCCTTACCATGATCAAAGGGTACAACATCTGGAACCAGGCAACCATGCTCAGCGTATGGATTTGTGCCACTGGATAAAAGCTCATCCCGAACTGTTAAGTGTCATTTTATTCAGTGATGAGGCGTCTTTTACCCGGGACGGTGTAAATAATGTACAAAATGTGCATACATGGTCCCACGATAATCCACATGAGACAAGTGTAACCAACTTCCAAAGGAAATTTACAGTGAATGTATGGTGTGGTGTGCTTGGTAACAAGTTGATCGGACCTTTTGTCTTTGACAACAATTTAACGGGAAATGCGTATGAAGTCTTCCTGCGGAATGAGCTACCAGGTTTGTTGGAAGACATCCCGTTAATGATACGGAGCCAAATGTACTTCCAACATGATGGGGCTCCCCCACATTACACTCGACACGTGAGAGACTAATTGAATGAATCCTTCCCTAACCGCTGGTTAGGTCGTGGTGGTCCCGTTGCATGGCCACTGAGGAATCTAGATCTTACGACTTTTGATTATTACCTCTGGGGACACATGAAGACACTAATGTATGAATCGAAGGTCGAATCACAAGCAGCACTGCGCGATCGTATTTTTGTAGCGGCAGAACACATACGCAACCATCCAAACAACATTGGTTCTGCTACTCAATCCCTCTTGATGCGTGCCGAAAACTGCATTGCAGCCGGTGGAGGACACTTTGAACAATTACTGTAAAGCAGATACTTATTTTAGTAGTTGTGTAGCAGGTTTATACCGGAATGCGCAGTCAGCCATGTTACGTCACCGCAGAGCATTCATGAGTCATGTATATTGCTTGGAACCCTAAGGACAACTATGACATGAGTGCAAGTGTTTTTTTAGTTCATTTTAATGGCTTTATGTCACTCACAAGTTAGTTTGGTGTTAAGTACAGATATTAACATTACAGAAACCACATATTCCTGCCAGTTTTAATATGTATTTGGTAATCAATAAGTGTGTAACAGCTG
>Ga0131853_10008332_pt1 | contig 18891 bp, 10 predicted proteins | sample TergutLab28metaG_FD_92764 | JGI IMG/M metagenome (GOLD analysis project Ga0131853, IMG submission 92764) | Labiotermes labralis P1 segment gut microbial communities from Petit-Saut dam, French Guiana - Lab288 P1 (version 2) (version 2) | ecosystem: Host-associated > Arthropoda: Insects >...
CATAAGGAGCTTCTGACCCATAAGGAGCTTCTGACCCATAAGGAGCTTCTGACCCATAAGGAGCTTCTGACCCATAAGGAGCTTCTGACCCATAAGGAGCTTCTGACCCATAAGGAGCTTCTGTATTTAATGGAACTCCTATGTCGAATGATAGGAGGTTTTATTATGTAGAATGGTATAATTTGGTGATAACAATAATAATAATCTGATTTGTTGAAAACTATAACAAAATAAAGGAGAGAATTGATCATGGATAGAGGAAAAAGAATAATTTCAGTAATATCATCTTTTTTGTTAGTATTATCACTTATAATAACGGGAAGTATACAAGGTTTAACGACAGCTTGGGCGTTAGAATTTGATGAAAGCTCAGCTCCTATTATGGAAGCTATAGAAATTTACATAGATGAATTATTGTATGAAGTTAATGCGTTGAATCCTGATTATGAAATAACTGATGTTGAAGTCACTCTTGATGGGAGGGGTGAGATACATTCAGTGAGCTATTTAATAGACTTAAGTGCAGAAGCTGAACTTGATTTTCAGAGACAATTTAATGAGGCCATAAATGAAATTCAGATTGAGATGGGAGAAAATCCACGAATGCGTGCTGGCTCAGGATTAGAATTTAGGTCAGTTCGTGAAAATGACAGAACAGAATGGACGAGGTATGTACGAGCTGGTAATCAAACTCCATGTGGAATGAATCATGGTTCAACAGCTGGTGCGCGATTAACTGGAGTAGTGGCGGTGGTGGGAGCGTTTCTGTTGGCATAGGATTCAGCTGGGAAGGATTTGGTGGAAGTGTTTCTGTTCCACTGGGGCGAGCTGGTGTAATAGGTCACAGTTTTCCTGTTCCTGCTAGCTTGAGAAATCAGCCAGTAGTTTTAGACATAGCTCATCATGTGAATGTCAGAACATACAGAGTTTATACAAGAACCCCAGCTAACCCACAATGGGCATTTAATAGCAGGCAGACATTTACATCAACTGTGACACAACGTGGGCGGGTAAGTAGGGTATGCTAATTATCTCTTAAACACCTTTGTTATTCTAAAATATGTGTTAGCTATAGGATAATATCTGCTTTCTTCCCTTGCAATATACAGCTTTGAATGTTATTCTATAAGACGTAGTATGTAATTACTGATTGAATAAGGATGATAGGATATGACAAGATTGACAAATAATGATAAAAAATATTGGAAGAGAATAGCTATTATAATCTTTAGTGTGAACGTTCTAATTATTCTTCTTTTACCTATCATTATGCCAAACATTAGTTTTCACGATGTTCGGAGAGTTTCTACAGAAGATTCTGTTACATCTATAGGTCTTGCTCTGCTGTCGATCAATGTACTTTGCGTTGGTGCCATCTTCTCATTAAAGTTTGATCCAGATGAGGAAGATAGTAACAATGAAGATCCTAATTAATAAATATTGTTACTTTTACGAAATAGTCATAGAGCGAATGAGTGTAGGCAAAAACTTACACTCGTTTTTATTTGTGCCAAAATCATGCTAAAAGCATGCCGAATGACGTTGACAGGTGTCGCAAGGAGGCGTATAATTGTCAGAGTGTTCAAAAAATGAACAGAAAGGGTTGTGTTGAGAGGATGAAACTACTCAATGTGTTATACGCGCTTAATGAAAACACCAATTATAGCCAAAGGGAGTTAGCCCGAATATGTAAGATTTCAATTGGGGCTGCAAATGCAACCATCAAAGAAGCGATCGAAAAAGGCTATTTAGTTGTTGTGAAAACAGGTGCTAAAAATCAGTATCAACTAACAGAACAAGGCATCCAATTACTAGACGAGCAACTCCAAGACGAAAGAAGCAAAAAAATAAAGATTCACTTAACTGAGCAGGTTGGCATCCACACAGCCGTCATTCTAGCTGCTGGAAAGAGACCCGATTTTGATGTGCCAGTTGCGTTTTTAGAGGTTGAAAAGAAACCTTTGATTGAACGAACGATCGATGTGTTATCTGCTAATCAGATCGATCATATTATCATCGTCACCGGCTATAAAAGTGATCACTTTGATGACCTCGCTCGTAAAAACCCCAAGGTGAAGCTCGTCGAAAATAAACAGTATCAATCCTCTGGTACGATGGCCTCACTCGCCTTAGCAAAAGCGTTTATCGAGACGGATTTCTTGTTATTAGAAAGCGACCTTATTTTTGAAGAACAAGCGATCACGCGTTTATTACAAAATGAAAATCGTGACTGCATGATCATCACGAATGAGAGTGGTTCGAAAGACGAAGCCTTTGTTGAAATTAGAAACGGTTATCTTTATAACATGACCAAAGACATTCATCAGTTAAATAAAATTGATGGCGAGATGATCGGGTTGAGTAAAATCTCTTACGACGTGTTCAAAAAAATGCTTGAACGTTTTACTGAGAATAAAAATCCGTATTTAAATTACGAATACATGTTAATGGACATTGGACGTGAATACAAGATTGGCTTCGAGAAGATCGCTAATTTAGTCTGGTATGAGATTGACTCACAAGAGCATTACGAGACGTTCACAAAGAAAATATTACGCAAGCTTAAGCATCAAGAAGAAAAGATCAGAGCGGAAGAAATAAAAGAACTGCTGCATCAGACGTTAGAAATTAAGAAAGAAGCGATTAAAAACATTGAGCTAGTTGGGGGCATGACAAATCACAATTATAAAGTGACGTTGAGTGACAAAGATTACATTCTCAGAATTCCAGGTAGCGGCACAGACGATATGATTAGTCGAAAAAACGAATACGTCAATTGTCAACAAGCCAATCAATTAGGCTTGGATGCAAAAATTATTTATTTAAACGCGTACGATGGCCTGAAAATCGCTGAATTTATTGAGGGTGCCGAAACGTTAAACGCCAGCATGGCGAAACGAGACGATATGATGAGTGAAACGGTCTCTCTGTTGCGTAAGCTTCATCGTTCCAACGTTGCGTTTGGCAACGAATTCGATGTGTTTAAAGAAATCCATAAATACGATGCGTTAAACAAAGAAGCGGAGGGTTATTTCTTTGATGACTACGAAGCAACGAAAGTGCGCGTTTTGAGGCTGGAGCGGTTGTTGGATCAGCTAGATCGCGTACGCATTCCTTGTCACAATGACACGGTGCCTGAAAATTTCATTCGTGACGCAGCCGGCAGGTTTTACTTGGTAGATTGGGAATACTCTGGCTATAATGACCCCATGTGGGATTTGGCAGCTCATTCTTTAGAGTGTGGTTTCTCGGATCTTGAGGAAGCCTTGTTATTGCAAAAGTATTTCGAGGATGAAAGGGTTGAAGAAAAGTATTTTACTAAGGTTTTAATCTTTCAAATTTGCCAAGATTTCCTTTGGAGCATCTGGACGTGTATTAAGGAAGCGAAAGGCGATGATTTTGGCAGTTATGGAAGTGATCGCTACTTGCGAGCAAAACGAAATTTAGAAAGGATTGAGCGCTTTGAGTAAACACATTGCCACGAAGGCGATTATTATGGCAGCAGGTAACGGCAATCGGTTGCAGCCAGCGACGTTAACAACACCAAAGCCTTTGATTGAGGTTAATGGTGAAAAGATGATTGAAACGACAGTGGGCGCGTTGATCCAAAACGGCTTTAAAGAAATCTACGTTGTCATTGGCTATTTGAAAGAACAGTTTTCTTATTTGCCTGAAAAATACCCGCAAGTCAAACTGACTTTGCTTGAGAATCCGTATTTTGAAACGTGCAATAACATTTCATCTTTGTATGTCGCACGTGAGCATTTAGGAGATTGTATCATCACAGACGGTGATCTGATCATTCATAACCCTGAGATATTAAATCCGTATTTTGATCATTCTGGTTATTGTAGCACCTGGGCCGAAGTTAGTGACGAATGGATGCAAACGGTGGATGAGGATGATTTTGTGTTAGCTTGTAGCCGAACGGGTGGGCGAAATGGTTGGAAGTTGTATTCGGTTTCGTTTTGGAATCAGGAAGACGGGCAGAAGTTGAGGCAGCATTTGGAATCACTGTTTGCTCGGCAAAAAGAAACCGATCTGTACTGGGACGACGTTGCGATGTTTAAGTATCAAGATGAGTATCGTTTGAAAATCAGGCGGATAAGCTCAGATGATCTGATTGAGATTGATAGTTTTGACGAGTTGGTAGCGGTGGATCCAACTTATAAACTTTAGCATGGGAGGACAAGTGGATGAGTCAGGAAAAGGCATTACGATTAAAACAAGAACAAGATAAACGCTTTGTTAAAATGGGGAGTTTGATAGCACTGTCATCGGGTGTTACTTTTGGGATTCACACGGCATTGCTGGGTGTTGCGATGACGTTTACGGTGGCAACGGGTGATATTGGCTACATGGTCTGGTATTTAGTCATCGCGTCAGCCAATGAATTGCTGGCTTGTATGTGGTTGAGTGTTAATAACGTTCGTGAAGGGCGTTTTCAGGAAGTGTTTCGTAGTTTCAAAACCTTTCCTGGGAAAATGGCTTGTGTGGGTGGGATTTTAGGTGGGCCGATTGCTAACGGTGCTTATTTACTTGGCATCGCCTTTGCTGGCGCGACTTATGCGGTGCCGATTACGGCTTTGAAGGCGGTTATTAGTGCGCTGCTTGCAGCTGTTTTTCTCAAGCAAAAAATCAAAGCGCGTATTTGGTTAGGTGTAGCGATCTGTATCATCGGAGCGATCATTATTTACTACACGCCACCAGAAGGAAACCCGGAAAATTTTGTTTTAGGTTTAATTTTTGCGCTTATCGCAGCAGCTGGTTGGGGCATTGAAGGAATGTTGGCCGCTTATGGTTCAGCTGTTCTGGATACCAAAGCGACGATTAATTTGCGTTACATCGCTTCGACGATCGTGTTTATTTTTGTTCTTCAGCCTTTGATTGGTGGCGTTCCAGAATTTATCGGACTATTGCCGCAAATCAATGGGATGTTGCTGCTAACGGTTGCAGCAGGGTTTGCGGGGCTATCGTTTTTACAATGGTATAAAGGAAATTCAATGTGTGGCGTGGCTAAAGGTGCTGCGATCAATGGGACTTATCCGTTATGGACGATTGTTTTCACGATGATTGTCACACTTGATCTGACAATTACGCCGATGGTGGCCATCGGTGCCGTTGTCATTGTGATTGGAGCAACCATTGTGTCATTAGGCGATACGACATCGGAGGTGACCAGCCATGAGTAAATTACCGTTAAGGTTAAGTGTGTTAAAAAAAATCAGTGAATCAGACGCTGGACTCAATATTAAGTCTGTGATGCTGTCACTTGAAGAAGAATATGGGACTGAACGACAGTTTCACGAGCCTGCGTTTCTAGATCATTTACTTGCCTTGAAAGAAAGTGGTTTGATTGATGAGAGTCAACTTTCGGTTGATGAATCCGGCAAGCTCATTGTTGATTACGTTGTAAGCGCAGAAGGTAAAGTTAGTTTACAGAAATACCTACCGAAAAAGAAATAGTTAGATGCAGGAGCAGCATCACGCCCGTTTCATAAAATCCATTAAGAATATCAACTTTCACACGATTTTCATTGGAAAGTTGATATTCTCAGAGGGCTTTTTGCGTAGAATGTCAACTTTTTCAAGTTTTCGAAGCAAAAGTTGACATTTTTCATGCAATTAGCTAAGTCTCAGGTTGGATAATATCAACTTTCACACGATTTTCATTGAAAAGTTGACATTCTTGTAAGGTTTTCAAGCTCAAAATGTCAACTTTTTCAAGTTTTCGAAGCAAAAGTTGACATTTTTCGTGCAATTAGCTAAGTCTCAGGTTGGATAATATCAACTTTCACACGATTTTCATTGAAAAGTTGACATTCTTGTAAGGTTTTCAAGCTTAGAATGTCAACTTTTTCAAGTTTTCAAAGCAAAAGTTGACATTTCAAGTTTGACTCGTTCACCGATTGGATAATATTAACTTTTCCGAGATTTTCGTCAAAATAAACTGTTTATGAAATGGGCGTGGAAGCAGTGTCGATCGTTATTGATTGGTGCTGTTTTTTGTGGTATCATTTTAAATAGGTGTACACTTTGATTTAAATGAGGTTTGAGGCATGATTGAAATAAAAGATTTAACATTTAGCTATGACAAGACAGAGGTTTTTTCTGGACTCAATTTAAGCATTAAAGAAGGGGAGTTTGTGGCGATTCTCGGTCATAACGGCTCTGGGAAATCAACGCTTTCAAAACTACTAGTTGGACTGGAGACGCCTCGTGCAGGTGAATTGTGGGTGGCTGGGTTGAAATCGTCTGAGGAGACCATTGCTGAGATTAGAAAGAAGATCAGCATTGTTTTTCAGAACCCAGATAATCAGTTTGTGGGGGCGACGGTGGCGGATGACATTGCGTTCGGTTTGGAAAATCAGCAAGTGCCGCGTGATGAGATGGTGGCATTAGTGGCAACTTATCTGAACAAGATGGGCTTAGAGGGACTTGAACATGCGCCGCCACACGAGCTTTCTGGTGGGCAAAAGCAGCGAACGGCGATTGCGGGTGCGTTGGCTATTGGGGCGGATGTTTTGATTTTGGATGAGGCGACATCGATGTTAGATCCAGCAGGTAGGGCGGATATTATGAAGTTGGTGAGGGAGTTGGCTCAGGACGCGAAGCGGACGATCATCATGATTACGCATCACCTGGATGAAGCGGTTTATGCGGATCGGATCGTGGTTTTGAATGAAGGACAGATTGTCAAGGATGGGACACCGTTGGGGGTGTTTGATGACGTAGAAGGGCTCGCTGCCATTGGACTAGACGTGCCGTTTGCAGTTCGTGCTTCGAAGATGCTTTACGAGCGACAGGTCATTAAAAAAATCTGTGTGACGAATGAGGAGCTGGTGGCGGCGTTATGTTGATAAAATTTGAGGATGTATCGTATGAGTATAACTCGGGAACGCCGATGGTGCAGCGTGTTTTGCACGACGTGGATTTGGTGATTGAAGCGGGAACGTTTAATTGTTTGATTGGACACACAGGATCGGGGAAGTCGACGTTAATGCAACATTTGAACGCGTTGTTAGTGCCGTCTACTGGTGTGGTGACGGTTCCAGGTGGGGAAGTTCGCGCGCAAGCTAAGACGAAGACGAATGTGATTAGAGAGATTCGGCAGAACGTCGGGCTGGTGTTTCAGTTTCCTGAGTATCAGCTGTTTGAGACGACGGTTTTAGCGGATATCATGTTCGGTCCGAAAAATTACGGTGCGACGGATGAGGAAGCGGAAGTAGCAGCTCAGAAGGCAGCGCAACTTGTTGGTTTGGACGAGGCCGTACTAATGACATCGCCGTTTGAGCTTTCAGGTGGACAGATGAGGCGCGTGGCGATTGCTGGTGTGTTAGCGATGAATCCGGATGTGCTAGTTCTTGATGAACCAACAGCTGGGCTTGACCCAAGGGGGCGCGGGGAAATTTTGGATATTTTATTGGGTTTGCAAAAGCAAGGCAAGACGATCGTTGTGGCGACGCACGACATGGATTTGGTCGCTGCGCATGCGGAGCATGTGATGGTGATGCGCGAGGGGCGAGTGTTGCTAGCGGGGGCGCCAAAAGAGGTGTTTAGTCAAGCTGATACCGTCAACACCGCCGGGATTTATTTACCGACGGCTGCTGCGGTTTATGCGGAGGCGTTTGGTAGTGACGAGGCGTTGCCGTTGACATTGGATGAATTTATCACACGGGTGGTTGAACAAACATGAAAAAGATTTTAGGGAACATCCGTAGGGCCGATGCGGATTTTAGCATGATCGAAGAGGGGGACAAGATTGCGGTAGGGGTAAGTGGTGGTAAGGATAGCATGACCCTCTTATACGCCTTACATCTTTATCAAAAATTTGCTCCGGTCAAGTTCGATCTCATCGGGATCACGCTCAAGCTCGGTTTTGAGGGGATGGACTTTCATCCCGTCGTCAACTTTTGTTCACAACATGGCATCCAGTACGAGATGGTCGACACAAAAGTATTTGAAATTCTGCAAGCAAAGGCTGACTCGTCTGGGCGCCTGCCTTGCTCGCTCTGTTCGAAGTTTAAGAAGGCACTCCTCATTAAGCGTGCGGTGGAGCTGGGGTGTAACAAGGTTTCGATGGCGCATCACGCGGACGATGCGACGGAGACGTTGGTGATGAATGCCATTCACAACGGCTATTTGTCGACGTTTAAGGCGAAGATGTATATGGACGAATCAGACGTCACATTTATTCGGCCGCTCATTTATTGCTACGAGAGCGACATAAAGAAGGCGGCGAGAAAGTACGTGCCGATTGTACCGTCGACGTGTCCGATGGATAAAAACACGGGGCGTGAGGACGTGAAGACGATGTTGGCGGATTTATATAAACGATACCCGACAGCGAAGGCTAACTTGCTTAATGCGATGAAGAACGTGGAGCGCGTAAGTTTGTTAGAAAAGGACTCAGACAATTAGTTGCTGATGCGTGCTGGGGAATGTGAAGGTCCATTCATTCGTGTGGATGATGAGAGAATAATTGAGACACGGATGCTTGAACGATAAATTTAAGTGGGTGGCGGGCCATCTACTTTTTTGTTTTTTCTTGAAATTCCAACAATTTGCGAGTATAATATTAAGGTTATAGGATAGGTAAAAAGTAGGGTGGGCAATCACCGGAGGTAGTTATGGAAAAGTTTGCTAATTTTATTTTAAAGAGAAGGAATATGCTGTTTTGGATGCTCGTGATTTTTGCGGCGATCTCTATATACTTGACGAGATTCGTGGTTGTTAATCTCAACGTGATCGAATATTTGCCACCAGACTCGAGCGTGAGAGCAGTGATTGAAGTGATGGAGGCTGAGTTTTCCGATTATAATGTTAACGCGCTACACGTGATGTTTGACGTGGGAACGGAAGCGGATGAAGCCAGCTTTTACGAAGCACTCAACGCGATTGAAAACGTTGCGGGTGTTCGTCATGGCGGCATGGCGGAACACCTTCGCACTGTGTGGAGTCTTTACACGGTAACGCTTGAATCAGGGTTAACACCTGTAGAGGAATACACCCTTGTTAACACGATCCGTGCTGAGTTTTCGGATTATAACCCCGAAATGAGTGGTGGGATTGCCGGGGTGATGGCGGCGTTCAACATGCAACTCATCATCATACCAACCGCGATCATTTTAACGATCATCTTATTTGCCATGTGCCATTCTTGGTTTGAGCCGGTGATCTTTTTCATCAACATTGCCATTGCCATTTTGATCAACGAGGGAACGAACGCCATGTTCGATCACATCTCGAACCTGACGCAAATGATCACGGGGCTCTTGCAAGTCGTGTTATCGATGGATTATTCCATTATTTTCCTGAACCGTTACCGCCAAGAAAAAGAGGCGATGGAAGTGGAAGATCATTACTTAGCCATGAAAAATACCATCATCAATAGCTTTAGTACCATTTCAGGAATTGCTTTTACAACGATTGTGGGCATGTTGATGCTAGTCTTTATGAGTTTTACGCTTGGCGGAGATATCGGTGTGGTCATCGCGAAGGGCGTTTTTATCAGTTTAATCTGTGTATTCGGCGTGATGCCGGCCCTAATCTTGCGATTTGATAAGTGGATTGACGGTAGCACGAAGCCAGCCCTAAGTTTTAAAATGGGAACAGTGGGGCGTTTGAGCTACAAAGCACGGTACGTGGTAGCGGTGCTATTCGTTGTGGTATTTGCAGGTGCATTCGTGTTACAAAATAACCTTGAAATTACGTATTCAGAAATGGATTACGACCCTGTGTATCAAGTCTTTGATTTAGAAAACCCGTTTTTGCTCATCTACGAGCACGTTGATGAAGAAGAGGTCGCGTTATTTGTTAGCGAGTTTGAACACAAAAAAGTTGACAGTATTGTTGGTTATTCCACGACATTTGGGCAAAGGTTGACGGAAGCGGAATTAGCGGAAGCGATGGCGATTGATGAGTTATTAGTCGGATTTATTTATAGAAACTATTTTATCGATGAGTTGCCGATGCTCATGTTCGGTGAGTTTTTACAATTTATGCAGGAAGACGTGGTGCATAACCCGTTGTTTGCAGACAGCCTATCACCGGAAGAATTAGCACAGCTAGAGCAGATGATGGTCATGATGCAAGTGCAATTGATGGAACAGGTGTTTAGTGCACCAGAACTTGCTGGGTTGTTGCAAATGGATGTTGACATGATTGAACAGCTGTTTGCGATGCACGGGATGATGCAAGGCGCAGGACCGACAGAGATTATGGCGATTGGTGAATTTTTACAGTTTATGCAAGGTAGTGCGATGCAACTGCCGATGCTAGCGGGTGCCATTTCACCAGCAGAACACGACATGCTTAGACAACTTCCACAGATGATGTTAGAAGAAATGATGATACAAGAGCTAACGGCGGATGAGCTAGCTGAGATGTTTCAGATGGACGCTAGCGTCATGGTGCAGCTCTTTTATTTGCATCACTTGCTACATGGTGAGCAGCTTGTAGAAACGATGACAATGGGACAATTCATTGATTATCTTATCACGGATTTCGCACGCATTCCCATGTTTGAACCGTTTTTAACCTCGGATGATAGGGCTGAGCTGGAAGAAGTGAACCTACAACTTACCGAGGGTGTGGACATATTTGTTGCAGAAAATTTTTCAAGAATCATCATCAATACGACGTTTGCATTTGAATCAGAGGAGACGTTTGCGTTTATGGACGACCTGAACGCGGAGCTTAGTGAGCGATTAACAGGTGAGTTTCATCTCTTTGGAACGTCGATTTTGCCACATGAGTTGAATCAAACATTTTCTAGGGAATATCGCTTTATTACGATGCTGACGACGTTTGCGTTCTTTGTGGTCGCGGCGATTTCGTTTAAGTCGATGCCAGTTTCGGCGATTTTGGCGATTGTGATTCAGGCGTCTGTGTTTATTACGATGAGTGTGACGTATTTCCAAGACGGTGGGATCATGTTCCTGTCGCTGATCATTGCACAGATACTACTGAAGAGCCGCGTGATTGATTACGGGATTCTTTATACGGCGAATTACATCGAGGCTAGAAAAAAGCTTGGGGTGAAGGATGCGATTATTGTTGCTTTGAATCACTCGATTAATACGATTTTAACGTCTGGGCTGATTATTGTGCTGGTGACGTTTGTTGTTGGTTTGTTTTTTAGAAATGTGGACATTGCGATGTCTTCTATTTTGTTGCTGATCGCGCAAGGATGTTTCATTGGGGTTGTGATGTCGATCTTTGTGTTGCCAAGCTTGGTGGCGGTGTTTGATAAGTTTGTAACGAAAGCAGAAGCAAAGGGACATTAAAGGTGATAGTTATAACTGGTACGACTTCATTGAATTGACTAGGCAGTGTTTGATGTCACTTAAGTGGTGATTACTTTTCCGTCACATTCTGAATGATTGTGAAATTTATAATGTCCTGTTTTAGATTATTTGAAAGCATGGTAACGATCGTAGTCATTGTATATTATCGTATAATATTGTATAATAATGTATTTATTGTATAATATGTATTGAGATAAACGACTTACTATGAAGCGAGGAGAAAAAGGGGAGGCTGGGTAACGTAGTAGAGAGAGGTATGGAGGAAGAGGAGATGTCAAATTTATCAGAAGCGCAAAAAGAAATATTAACGATAGAGCAATTCTATCCGAATAGTGGAGTGACTACGATAAGTGTGCACGGTGACTTAGGACGGCAAGAGCCGGAGAAGGTCATTGAATATATGGAGAAATTTATCGATACTCATGAATCTTTTCGCATGCAGCTGAGAAAAGAAGGCGGAGAGGTAGAAAGATATTATGTTGAAAAAACAGCCTCCGTAACTGTTAAGAATGTAAGGGAAGAAGAGGTTAAGAAACTCATTGATGAGAAAACTAGTCTTAACTATTTCAAGTGGAACGATTATTTGTATGATATGACTATTTTTGTGTCAGATAGTGGTCATGTACATGTTTGTCTATGTGCTAATCATATCATGGTAGATGGCATCGGTGCCCATATTTTTGTGGATGGCATGTACGATTTAATTATGACTGGCGAATGTCAGAAGCCACAGTTAACACTAGATGAGTGTGTAGAAGAAGAAAAAGCGTATTATGCTAGTTCTAAACCTGAGAGACATAAGAAGTTTTGGAAGGAAAAAGTAGCGGAGTATGAAGGGGTTGCACTGACACATGTGAGAGAGTTTAAGGCGGATCAGTTAAGAACATCCAACTACGTTGTAAAAGTAGAGGGAGAACTGACTAAAAAGCTGGTCGTCTTTTGTAATGAACACAACCTATCGATGACGCAATTGTTAAGTGCGTTGTTACTCATTTACAAATCAAAAAAGACAAACAAAACGTCCGTTGGGCTGAGTACGATCATCCACGCTAGAGGTAATCGTCGAAAAAGAGGTATTTTATCAACGTTTGCTCGTGCTTTACCATTAATTGTGGATGTAAATGGCGAGTTAACTGTCTTGGAGTATCTAGAAAGTCTGAAGTCTGAACTATCTCAACTTATGCGACATTATAAAATTTCTCATAGTGATTTGATCGCATGTACGAGGGGAATTTCAGGGTTAGATGACCTTGCCATTTCAGTTCAAATGAACAATAGCTATATGGAAAAATATAGCTCAGTTTTTGCTGGTGGTGGCTGGGTCATGCCCAAAGAGTCTTTAAGGCCTTTAACCGTGCATGTCAAGGAAGAAAGTTATTTACATGAGGAGACAGAAGTTGGGGAAGACGTCTTATATTTGGATTACGAATATTTGTCATCGTATATCGACGAACAGACGATCGTGGATATGCATAAAACAATGGAAAGAATCCTTAGCCAAGTTGTAGAGCCGGAACCTAAATTGATTAAAGACATTACCCTTGTGAGCGAGGAAGAATACAAATTCCTAGTTGAGGATTACCCTGGAGAATACGTATCCTATCCAAAGAAGCAGACGATTGTTGATTTATTTGAGGAACAGGCAGTGAAAGTGCCGAATAATCGTGCATTGATTTATAAAGATACTGTGTTGACGTATAAAGAATTAAACGAAAAGACGAATCAACTGGCTCACTATCTCATTGAAACGTATGACATCCAACCAGAGGATAAAGTAGGCTTATTATTAGATCGAAGTGAATGGATGATTATCAGTATTTTAGGTATCATGAAAGCTGGGGCAGCTTATGTGCCAATGAGCCCAGAATTTCCTCAAGATCGCATCGATTATATGGCTGAGACATCAGAATTCAAGACGGTTTTAGTGGAGGCAGACTACAGCTCTAGCCTACCTGCCGCTAAAATTGTTAAAGAATTAGATTTGGCTGGTTATCCAACAACTAATCCAATGACTGATCTAGCATCAGATAACCTAGCATATGTCTTCTTTACTTCAGGAACAACAGGTAAACCAAAGGGGGTTATGATTGAACATCACCAAGTAAACAATGCCATTGTATCCATGCGTGAAACCTATGGTTTTGGAACAGAAAACGAGCGATTGTTATTCTTTTCTAACTATGTCTTTGATGTGTCGATCGAACAAATTTTCTTAGCATTGCTGTATGGCGATCCATTAATAGTCATGCCAGATCAATTGTGGATGGATCAGGAGAAGTTTATAAGCTACTTGAATGAGCATGAAGTAACCTATGTGCATATGACACCCTCTTTTTTAACGCAGATCGATTTATCACCGGTAAAGAGCTTAAAACGAGTAGTCATTGTAGGAGAAAGTGTCACGCCGTACTTAGTGGAAAAAGTGGCCAAGCACAACGCCCAACTCGTTAACGGTTATGGTCCAACGGAAGCAACGGTAGTAGTAACGGTTTATTTATTTGGTGAGACAGAAGAACGAAACCTGATCGGTTCCCCTTTAGCGAACACAACGATCTACATTCTAGATGAACATAAACGCTTAGTACCAAAGGGATCCATTGGTGAAATGTACATTGGAGGCGTTCAAGTATCAAGAGGTTATATCAAACAACCAGAGTTAACGGCTGAACGGTTTATTGCCAATCCTTATCAAACAGAAGAGCAAAAATTAGTAGGCTGGAACGATCGTATTTATCAAACCGGTGATTTAGTGCGTATGCTTGAAGATGGAACCTTAGAATATCATGGCCGAAACGACTTCCAGGTAAAGGTACGAGGTTTTAGGATCGAATTAGGAGAGATAGAAACGGCACTTCTTCAAGTGACAGGAATCAGTCAAGTGTATGTGACGGCATTAGGAGAAGAGGGAAGCCAATACTTAGGTGCTTACTATGTATCGGAGGAAGAAATTGATCAAGAAATATTAGAATCAGAGTTAGGTAGTAGACTACCAGCTTACATGATCCCTTCAGCGTATCAACAGATGTTAGAGTTCCCATTAACGGTGAATGGAAAGTTAGATCGTCGTGCCTTGCCAGCGATCGGCTTTGATTCTAATGTGGAATATGTAGCGCCATCGACAGAGATGGAAAGCATTGTAGCTCAAAGTTATACTGAAACGTTAGAAGTAGCTCAAGTGGGGATTAATGATGACTTCTTTAAATTGGGTGGTCATTCCTTAAGAGCCTTGCGTCTTGTGAACCTGTTAGAAGAGTACACAGGAAAGGCAATTGAAGTGAGGCATGTGTTTGAAGCACCTAAGGTAGCTCAATTAGCAAGCTTACTTGAAGGTTTAGAAGCGTCAACTTATGAGCGGATTCCAAAAGTGAAGGAAAAAGACTTTTACACGATGAGCTCGGCTCAGAAGCGTATGTACTTATTGTGGAAGTTCTCACCTAATGAAGTAACCTACAACATGCCAGCCATGTTGAGGTTTGATGAGCGTTTAGATGAATCAAGATTAACCGAGGCAATCAATCAACTAACAGAACGTCATGAAATATTACGAACGACCTTTACCGAAAAAGCAGGGGATTTGGTACAGGTTGTTCGTGCTGTCCTAAAAACTAGGATTTTAGTAAGAGAAATGTCTGAGAGTGAAGTGAAATCATGGTATGAGGGATCAATCAAGGCATTTGATTTAGAAGCAGGTCCAATGTACCGTGTAGAAATTGCCCGTACGTCAGAGCGTGATTACTTATTTGTAGATATGCATCACATCATAAGTGATGGGATGAGTAGTACGATCTTTGTAAGAGAACTCAACGCTTTAATGGCAGGACTTGAATTGCCACCTCTTAGCCGTCAGTATAAAGATTACAGCGCGTGGATGACAGCCCTTGACTTAAGTCAATCTGAAGATTATTGGCGAGATCGCTTAGCAGAGTATCCGGTGTTGGCGTTACAAACAGATTATCCACGTCCAGCGGAACAAGTGTTTCATGGCGCGATGGAACAGTTGATCCTAGACAAAGAAACAACGAGAAAAATTAAGCAGTTGATCCGTCAGCATAACGTCACAGCGTATATGTTCTTTATGGCACTGATAAGTACCTTGTTAGGTAAGTTAGCCAACCAAGGTGATTTAATCATCGGTTCACCGGTAAGTGGCCGTATTCACCGAGATACTGAAAGTATGCTTGGGATGTTTGTGAACACACTAGCGATGCGAATGAAACCAGTTGGTGAGAAGACGTTTGTGAGTTACTTGGAAGAGGTGAAAGCTCAAACGTTAGAAGCGCAGTCGCATCAAGTGTATCCATTTGAAGATCTTGTAGAGAAGCTCAGCGACAGTCGAGACGCGTCACGTCATCCGCTGTTTGATGTACTAGTAGCCTACCAAAATAACGAAGAGCTAGGATCAGTAATGGGATCATCAACGATGATTGAGGCGGAACTTCCAGCGAGATTTGATTTAACGTTCATGCTATCTGATCATGGTGAAGAAACGTTTATTGACTTGACTTATGCGACGTCACTGTTTAGTGAGATTACGATTAAGACGTATCTTGAGAGGTTGGAGCAACTGTTAGATCAGATCTTAGAAGATGCAGCTGTAAAGATTCAGGACTTAAATGCCTTACTTCCAGTAGAGGAACAAAAAAGGAAACACCGTTTATCAGAAGCGCAAAAAGAAATATTGATGATCGAATATTTCTACCCAAACAGTGGTGCAACCACAGTAAGCGTGCACTTGAATATAGGAGTGCGAGAAGTAGAAAAGGCTAAAGAACGTGTAGGGAAGTTTTTAGTTACCCATGAGTCTTTTCGAATGAAGCTAAGAAAAGAAGGAGAAGAAGTCCAACGTTATTACGTTAAAGAAGTAGCACCTATTAATGTGGCATATGGTACCAGAGAAGAAGTAGATAGATGGATTGATGAAAAGACAGGTGCCAACTACTTTAAATGGGATGACTATCTATATGATATGAGCCTTTACGTGTGTGATGATGGTAAGATTCATGCGTGTTTAAGTGCCAATCACATAATTATGGATGGCATTGGTGCTCATCTGTTTGTAATCGGCATGTACGATGTGCTTATCAGTGGCGAATGTGAGGTTCCTTCTTTAAGCTTGAATGAGTGTGTGGCAGAAGAACAGGCTTACTATGAAAAAGGTCGAGGAGAGCGTCATAAAGCCTTTTGGCAAGAGAAAATGGAAGAATACGACGGGATAGCATTAACGGACGGTAGAGACCTTAAATCAGACCAGCTGAAAAGCGAGAATTATGTTGTTAAGGTAGAACCAAACCTAACGAAAAAGATCGTTTCATTCTGTAAGGAAAACAATCTATCGATGACGCAACTCCTAAGTGCGCTACTTTTGGTGTACAAATCGAAAATGACGAATAAGCGTTCAGTGGCAATTAGTCTCCCGATCCATGCCAGAAGTAACCATCAAAAAAAGACAGTGTTATCAACGTTTGTAAGGATATTGCCATTGATAGTGGAAGTAGATGGGGAATTGAGCATCTTAGAGTACATGGAGTATATGAAATCAGAACTATCTCAACTGATGAGAAATTATAAAGTGTCTCATGGTGATATGATTGAGTGTACGAAAGGAACGTCGGGATTAGATGATCTTTCTATTTCGGTTCAGATGAACGATCAACTAATGGAAAAGTATGGCTCGGTTTTGATCGAGGGCGGTTGGGTGATGCCAAAAGAGTCTTTGAGACCCTTAACGGTACATGTGAAAGAAGAGACGTTTCTATACGAAGAAGATGAATGTGGAGAAGAAAAACTATATTTGGATTACGAGTATTTACCATCGCTGTTAGAAGAGGATAGCGTAATAGAAATGCATGAGAGAATGGAGCGCCTATTTGCACAAGTAGTGGCTTCAGATGGAAAGTTAATCAAGGACATGACACTACTAGGAGAAGAAGAGTCTAAGTACTTAATAGAGGAATATCAAGGAGAATATGTCCCATATCCAAAGGACAAGACGGTTATAGAATTGTTTGAGGAACAGGTAGAGAAGAGCCCGAGTAAGCAGGCCTTGGTGTACAAAGGCACCGTGCTAACCTATGAAGAGTTAAACGAAAAGGCGAACCAGTTGTCCCATTATTTGATTGAAGCGCATGGAATCAAGCCAGAAGATAAGGTGGGCTTGTTGTTAGATCGAAGCGAATGGATGGTCATTAGTATATTAGGTGTGTTAAAAGCAGGCGCAGCGTATGTACCAATGAGCCCATCTCATCCAGAAGAACGTGTGAACTATATGATGGAAATATCAGAGGTTAAGCTGACGCTAGTAGAGTCAATGTATGCCTCACGTTTAGATGATGTGGCAGTGATTGAAGAGCTGGAATTGGATAGTTATTCAAAAAGTAACCCAGTAACAGAGCTTAAGCCAGAGAATCTAGCGTATGTAATCTTCACTTCGGGAACAACGGGACAGCCAAAGGGAGTGATGATCGAGCATCGCCAGATAAATAATCTAATCCAAGCGTTAAGAAAAGGTTGTGGCCTTGAAGCAGGCAAAGAAGTGGTGTTATTTTTCTCGAACTATGTGTTTGATGCCTCGGCAGAACAAATCTATTCACCGTTATTAAATGGTGATGTATTGATAGTGATGCCCGACAATTTATGGATGGATCAAGAGAAGTTTATTGGCTATTTGAATGCCCATGAAGTGACGTACTTAGATATGACCGCGTCATTGCTGCTACAAATAGATCTGGGTCGTGTGCCGAGTTTAAGAGCGGTACTAACGGGAGGAGAAAGTGTCACACCACCGTTGTTAGAGAAGATAAGACAATGGGATCTTCGATTTATGAATGGTTATGGTCCAGCGGAAGCGACGATCATGACGACGCTATACGAAGACGATGGCAAGTCAATGCGCAATATCATAGGTTATCCGATTGAAAACATGACGAACTATGTATTAGATGAGAATAGGCGTCTCGTTTCAAAGGGAACGATTGGAGAATTGTATGTAGGTGGTGCCCAGATATCGCGAGGGTACATTAATCAACCGGAGTTAACGTCAGAGAAGTTTATTCCAAACCCCTATCAGACAGCAGCGCAAAGGAAAGACGAATGGAACGACCGTTTGTATCAAACGGGGGATTTGGTACGGATGTTAGAGGATGGTAGATTAGAGTATCATGGTCGAAACGATTTACAGGTAAAGGTTAGAGGATTTAGAATAGAGTTAGGTGAGATAGAGAATAGCATACTTCAGATAGAAGGAATCACTCAAGCTCATGTGATGGCGTTAGGAGAAGAGGGTAGTCGCTACATCGTCGCTTATTACGTATCGGAAGAGGAAATTTCTGAAGAGGTATTAGATCAAGAGTTGGGAAGTAGAGTACCAGATTATATGATCCCATCAGGCTATCAACATATGACTGAGTTTCCGTTAACGGTAAATGGCAAGCTAGATCAACGAGCGCTACCAGAGTTTGGTTTTGATTCAAGTGTAGAATACGTAGCACCAACGACAGAGCTGGAAGAAATGGTATGTAGTAGTTACGAAGAGGTTTTAGGAGTAGATCAAGTAGGTCTTAACGATGACTTCTTTAAGCTAGGA
>Ga0131853_10008333_pt1 | contig 18890 bp, 13 predicted proteins | sample TergutLab28metaG_FD_92764 | JGI IMG/M metagenome (GOLD analysis project Ga0131853, IMG submission 92764) | Labiotermes labralis P1 segment gut microbial communities from Petit-Saut dam, French Guiana - Lab288 P1 (version 2) (version 2) | ecosystem: Host-associated > Arthropoda: Insects >...
AAGTCGGCGAAGCAGCGTCGTTTTACCGCTGCCTCGCGGCCCGATGATAACAGCATGTTGATTGATGTCGCCTTTGTTTTTTTCGAGGATACGAACCAGAATATCCAACTCCCGGTGGCGTATACAAAAAAGCTTGGCGATTTCTGCATCGTTTAAAAATCCGGGGTTATACTTTGGAGGACGTTTCATATTACATGTCTCCGTAACGATGGCGCCACCAATCCTTCAGAAGCCCGGATTGAAAAGCCCAACCATTTTCGAGTTTTTTGATATACCCATCATGCTCAAGGTTATGCATAATATTCTGGAAAGAATCGACATAATATTTCTCTGACCTTGCGCGTTCAGCAAGCTCTTTTCCAGCGACGGCCTCATCAGTCTTTGAAAGATAGGATAGTATCTGCATTGCCAGAATATATTCCCGCTTGCTAAAACTGTTTCGCAGGCGCTCCTCCAGGTGATTCAGTTGATAGTTTCCTTTTTGCCCGCATACTACTTTTTCACGGTAAATTTTCGCGGCGTCTTCACACGTGCATATTCTGCCGCGGCATTCATCTTTTAGAACATCAAAGAAAAGCTGCACGTAAAAAGGTGAACACCATCCAATAAGCTCGACCATACAGCGAGCGACATCATCGGAAATTGCCATTCCTTCACCACGCGCCAGCGCGTGAATACATTGTATTGCCGTTTCATGATTCCAGGCGTCAAGCGAAAAAGTAGAAAATGAATTCATGCGGCCGCTCAAACCTAACTTATTGAGTAAAGGAGGAAGGCCTATAGAGCTTGCAACAACAAACGAGAGCTTATCGCAATGTTTTTGTTGAACGCTGCGCAGCCACGACAGAAAAAAATCCGCTTCCGTTTTTTGGTCTGCTTTTTTGTCTTTAAAATGCTCTATCATTACGGCCAATTCGTCCAAAAATACGACAAGGCGCTTATCCTTCTCAAGAGAATTCACCAGAGCGTCAAAAATATCGTTCCCTATGTCACGCCAGTTCGATGTGTCAAATAGCCCCTTTAGAAAACCTTCTGTCAATGTTTCAGATGTTCCCATACCATTGCGCAGATTCTTCAAAATGATGGAGACTTTATCTGCCAATTTTGTTTCTTTGTCTGAGACAGCTTTGACGAACCATTTAGAGAGCCAATCGGACGGAGTGTCATACCCTTCAAGGTCGAAAAACAGGCAGGTATGTCCTTCTCTTGTCAGCTCTTCTCCCGCCTTATACATCAGGCTTGTTTTCCCAATACGTCGTGGAGCGGAAATATAAACGCTCTCTCCTCGCGTGATTTTCTCTATAAGCCGAGCAAGTTCTTCCTCTCGATTAAAAAATTCATTTGTCCCTGTAACAGGCGGGCCTAGTTTACCTCGTAACATTTCCGTTTGCATGGTTAATATCTCTCCTTAGTATATTCAACAAATTTGATGACATTGTTTTTGTTTTGTTTATAAATATTGTCATTGAGCTATAACAACAAATTTGATGTGATGATATCATGTCGATTTTTGGACTGTCAAGGAGAGAGAAGAAGAGAGCATAAAACGGAATATGATCCACGAGTTTGTCTTTCCATCGCCAGCAGTCAATCGGCGCATTGAAAAATTAGAAATTCAGAACAGACAGCGTTCTGCCCATGCGCATGCCTTAAATATGTGGTGTCGTTTTCATAATTTATAATCATTCAAAAACACCGTGATACACCCAGGTACGTTGTTGTGGCTTATAATTGACCTGTCTGGCATCACTTAAAAATAATAGAGGGGGATATTCTCATGTCTTTGATCAATATGACTGTAAAGGCTTTCACGGAAAAACTGGCCTCTAACGCACCAGCACCAGGCGGCGGCAGCGCAGCGGCTCTGTCCGGCGCACTGGGGGCGGCGCTGGTTTCAATGGTATGCAATCTTACTGTGGGAAAGCCGAAATACGCCGAGCATGAGCCTCTGGTGAAAGAAACCCTTGCCAAATCGGACGATCTGGTAGTGAAGCTTCTAGACGCCATTCAAAAAGATACTGACGCTTTCGACTCCGTGATGGCGGCCTTTGGTATGCCCAAGGAAACGGACGAGCAGAAGGCGGCGCGTTCGGACGCTATTCAGGAGGCGTACAAAATCGCGATAGCCTCACCGGAGGCCACGGCTGAATACTGCATGGCCGTCATGAAACTTGCGGAATCCCTGTTGGGTAAGAGCAATGCCAATGCCGCCAGCGACCTGGCTGTGGGGGCTACGCAGGCTCACGCGGGGCTGAAAGGGGCGCTCGCCAACGTTCGCATCAACCTGCCGGCGGTGAAAGACGCCGCGTATGTCGCAGATAAAAAAAGCTGGGCAGAGCGCGTTGAAAAAGAGGCTGCCGCGCTGCTTCAAGTCGTGGAAAAAGGCGTAGCCGATATGGCGGGATAGTCAGCTGAAATTAGAAAAGTGAAATCAGAAAAAATCCACGCGGTTTAAAATGAAAAATTACGATGCCTCTAAAATTTTCGTGACGTACGATTCGGAAGGCCTCAATGGAGCCAGGCGGCTTCTCGAAGCGTCTGGAGCGGGCGAGCTGTTTAAACCTGGGATGAAAGTCGCCCTAAAGCCGAACCTCGTTGTGGCGAAGCCAGCGTCAAGTGGAGCCACGACCTCGCCGGAAATTGTCGCGGGGACGGTAGAACTTTTGAAAGATCGCGGCGTCACTGACATAACAATCATGGAGGGCGCGTGGGCCGGAGACAGCACAGAGCGCGCCTGGCAGGTCTGCGGCTACCGCGAACTTGAGAAAAAATACGGTGTGCACCTCCTCGATCTCAAAAAAGACCGCACGCGCGGTGTCTCAGTCGCCGGAATAAAAATGGAGGTATGCGCGTCTCCGCTTGAAGTTGACCGGCTCGTCAACATGCCGGTTTTGAAGGGGCATTGCCAGACGGTTATGACCTGTGCGCTCAAAAATTTAAAAGGCTGTATCCCCGACAGCGAAAAACGGCGCTTCCACAGTATAGGACTGCATCGCCCAATTGCCGCGCTGAACCTGGCAATCAGGCCGGATTTTATTCTTGTGGATGCACTCTGCGGTGACATCAGCTTTGAAGAAGGCGGCAACCCCCTTGAAATGAACACAATTATCGCGGGAAGTGACCCCGTAAAAATCGACTCTTACGGCGCTTCCCTCATGAATATTCCATCGTCCGAAATTGAACATCTGTGCCTTGCCGAGGAAATGGGAATCGGAGCCGCGGAAATTCGCCCGGAAGACGTTGTCAATGTCGGCGGCAGGCAAATTCCAGCTCGCCCAAGCGTCCTGCCCAGTGCGGTGCGCAAGCTGGCGCAGTACATTGAAGAGCGCGACGCCTGCTCGGTCTGCTACGCCGGTTTGATTCGCGCATTGTATCGCGGCAAGCTGCGCGGCCTTAACGGTAAAATCAGTATAGGGCAGGGCTTTAAAGGCGTGACTGGCGATGGAACAGGCTATGGTGACTGCGCCGGCGGATTCGAGACAGTCATTCCAGGCTGCCCTCCGCGCGGGTATTACTCGTAAAACAACGCAGTTATTTACTCTCCTGGATTTTATTGTGTTGCTGGTATAATAATAGTCTGGGTTTGTAGACTAAATGTTAGGAAGGTGACTAGTCTTGGCAGAAACGGTAGGAGCAGAGGTCATCAGAAAAACCTCTAATAAAGATCTGAACGTCGAATCTTTGGGGCAGGAGCATATCAACCTGGTGTTCACGCTTGGAAACGAGAATTTTGGCGTAGATATCAATATTGTGCGGGAAATTGTCAGGGTTCCGCCGTTCATTACACGTGTGCCAAATGCGCCGAACTACATCAGAGGGGTCATAAACCTGCGCGGTACGATTGTGCCGGTATTTGACATGGAACTCAAGATCGGGATGCCGTCCACGCCGCTTGCGGACGAAGCGCGCATAGTGGTACTGTCGGTAAGCGATGTCATGTTCGGGGTAATTGTCAACGCCGTTCGGGAAGTTCGCACCATTTACGACGCGCAGTTGGAGGCCGCCAGTAAGCTTTCCACAGCTTTTGACAAGCGTTACGTCATGTGGGTGGCCAAGCCGGCGGACGGGCGTTTGATTTTACTCTTAGACGTGCCGACGCTCTTTGATCTTGACCAGATTTTGCTGGAGGAAGTCAAAGACTAATTTTTGACCTTGCAGACAAGAATTTGCTTATTTCAGCGTAATGGATCGAAGATGCCCAACCGTCTTGCCAGTGGAGCGAGTCATTTATGCTGAAAATTGACCTGCATCTTCATAGTACGTTTTCAGACGGGTTTTTTTCACCGGCTGAACTTGTTAAATGCCTGAAGGAACGCAGGGTTGTAGTCGCCGGTTTAACGGATCACGACACCATCGGCGGAGTGTCCGAGTTTCTAGCCCTGTGTCGCAAGGCTTCTATAAAGAGTGTGGCTGGCGTTGAACTGTCAGCTTCTTTTGCCGGAGTGTTGCATATTTTGGGCTATCGATTAGATATTGAAGCTCCTGTGCTGCGAAAAGCGCTTGAAAAAAACAGGAACGCGCGGGATACGCGCAACATTATGATATTTGAAAAACTGAGGGAGCTTGGCCTTGACGTCAGCATGGAGGGGGCAGCGGCTTACGCTAATGGCGTGATAGGGCGGCCTCACATTGCCCGTTTGTTGTGGAGCAGGGGTTATGTTCCAAACCTCAGGGCGGCTTTCGATAAATATCTGAAACGCGGGGCGGCGGCTTATGTTCCCCGCCAGCTTTTGCAGCCGGAGGAATGCGTAAGCCTGATACGCGAGGCCGGTGGTTTACCTGTGTTGGCTCATCCGCGTCAAACTGCGCCGGATTTATACGACCTCCCGCCTGTTTTGAGGCGACTCAAAGACTGTGGGCTTTGGGGGTTGGAGTGCTGGTCTCAGGGTAACAGGCCGGCGGATGTTTACCGTCTTTTGGGGCTTGCGGCGGATTTCGGGCTTTTCCCTACCGCCGGTTCCGATTTTCACGGCGGCGGACACGTGTCCTCCGCTGTGGGAGTGATAGTTGGAGAGGATATACTGCCGTGGGGTCGTTTGTGCGGCGGCTTGTAGTGCGGGAATGCCTAATGCAGGAATGCTAAAATTTTTGGAGGTGCGGCCATTGAATTCTGAAAGTTTTTCCCCAAGTTTGTTCCCCATAGATTTAAGAAGCGATACTGTGACAAAGCCGAGTGCTGAAATGCGTAAGATCATGAGCGAGGCAGAGGTCGGCGATGACGTCTACGGAGACGACCCCACAGTTGTGCGCCTTGAAAAATTGGCTGCTGAATTATTAGGCAAAGAAGCGGCTCTTTACGTAACCTCCGGGACGCAGGGGAATCTGGTGGCCCTTATGACGCACTGCTCGCACGGGGATGGCGTTATATTGGGGCGGGATTCTCACGTGATGCTAATGGAGGGCGGCGGCCTTTGCGCTCTGGGTGGAATGGTTCCCGTTCTTGCGGATGACTCGAAGGGGCTGCCTTCTATTGCGGAGCTCGACCGGATTTTGCCCAAAACGGATAATGTTCATCTCGCGCGCGCTAAAGCGCTTTGTGTTGAAAACACTCATAACCGTTGCGGGGGCTACGCCTCCTCACTGGAGGAAGTTGCCGTGCTGACTGATTGGGCGCATGAGCGCGGCCTCATCGTCCATATGGACGGTGCGCGTCTTTTCAACGCCGCAGTGGCTTTGAAGGTCAAACCGTCAGAGCTTGTGAAAGGCTGCGACTCCGTGCAGATTTGTCTTTCCAAGGGGCTAGGTGCGCCTATGGGCAGTTTGATTTGCGGCTCGGCCGATTTCATACGTGAAGCCCGCTTCTGGAGAAAGAAACTTGGAGGCGGCCTACGTCAGGTGGGTATCGTGGCGTCTGCCGGGCTTTTTGGCCTTTCAAATAACATCAGCCGCCTGGCCGATGACCACGCGAACGCGCAGTTGATCATTGACACCCTCAGAGAGGGCGGTGTGCCGGTGCTTGAAGTAGCACGCCCGACCAACATGGCGTATTTCAGTGTACCTGACGAAAAGAGCGCGGGCAAGCTTCTTGAAGCGTGCCTCAAACGGCGCGTGATTTTCGGAAAAGCCGTGTCTTGCAAGTTCAGGCTTGTGACCCACATGGACGTCAGCCGCGAGCAAGCTCAAGCGGCGGCGAAAATTGTAGCGGAGGAATATCGCACCCTATGACGGTTCTCACAGGCGATAAATCAAGGCTGATAAATTTACGCGGAGCTGTTTTTGCCCTCGTGTTGGCGTTTATGTTGTGCGCGGTTCCTGTTTATGCCGATGCGACGCTTTATAGAGGCAGCGATGCGCTGGGACAGATCCCCGCAAGAGACGGCGCGGGCGGTTTTGTCATTTCGCTGGCGGATGCGGGAGGGCTTTTGGGCATGTCCGCATCCGTGGTGGGAGAAGAACTGGTGCTTTCCAGAGGGAGCGATTCTTTAAGAATTGTTCTCGGTTCCGTGGTGGCCTGGCATAATCACCGGCTTATCCCTCTTAACGGGGCCAGTTACGTGCAGGACGGCAGATGGTGGCTAGATGTTCCTTCATCGCTGAACCTTTTGCAATATTTTGCCGGGCACGGAGGCGCTCTCCGAGTAGAAGGAGGACACAGCGGTGCTGTAGCGTCAACTCCTGTCATGCCTGCAGTGCCTGTCACTACTGTTGCGGCGGAACCTGTAGTTATTGTTCCAGTAGTTGAAACTGCCGTCGAAACTCATGCCGAAGCTCCAATAATAGTTCATGCGCCTGAACCTGTCGCGCCCCCTGCGGTAGATACGGGCGACAGAGTTGTTGTTGTCTCAGGAACCACAGGAGCAGCGATTCAGCCTGCCGCGCCGGAGTTGTCTGAGCAGCAGATGTCGATTGACGATATGAGGACTCGTCTGAGCGCGTCTGGTGCGTCCAATCCTTCGAATCCATCTTCGAATTCACCCGGCGAGCTTCGTGCGGTGCGATGGAGTGCTTCACCGGAAAAAATACGGGCCGTGCTCGACAGCAGTGATGGCACAAACCCTGAAATAAGCGTGGCCGCCGGAAGAATCGCCATTCCATTTTCGTCCGTTGTGAGCGACCTTCGCGGGGTGCCGTCTCCTTACGAAAACGTGACGGCGCAACTCGAAAGAAACGCCGACGGATCGGGTATACTTTTTCTATCAGCATCGGGAGTCAGAGTGGAAAGGCTTGTTCTGGACTCGCCGAGGCGTCTTGTTTTTGATTTTGTCTTCACTGTTCCCACCGTGGTTCGGGAATCGCCCGATCGACAGCCTCAGGCTCCAATGCCAACGATGGCCGGCGTAACGACGCAAGCGCCTAGAACACCGGGCAGACGGCTTGTGGTTCTTGACCCTGGGCACGGCGGAAGAGACCCCGGCGCTGTGGCGAACGGTATCAGAGAGAGCCAGCTCAACCTGGCCATAGGCTTGAAAATGGAAAGAGCTTTGCTGGATAGAGGCTACGATGTGAGAATGACGCGGAGGACGGACGTTTTCCTGAGATTGCGGGAGCGGACGGATATCGCTAACAACGCGAACGCTGATATTTTTGTGAGTATTCACGCAAACGCCCTGCCCCCTGGGAGGCAGGCTAGAGGTTTTGAAATTTATGTGATGGATTTGCCCACCGACCAGGACGCTCTTGAACTGGCGAGAAGAGAAAACCGCGAATACCTGGAGAACAACGCCGAAAACGTGGCCGCGTCCGACCGCCGCACCGAGCTTCTGTTGCAGATACTCGGAAGCATGCAGCAAAACCAGACGTTGAACGAAAGCACGGCGGCGGCTGAGGTGCTTTTCAGAGCAGGCAACGATGGCGGACTTCCCATGAGGCGAGTGGCTCAGGCTCCGTTTTATGTTCTGCGCGGAGCGGCCATGCCAGCGGTGTTGCTGGAAGTGGGCTTCATAACGAACCCCGAAGAAGCCAGGCTGCTTGCTACTCCGGCTTACCAGCAAAGAATCGCCAATGCGATGGCGCAGGGTATTTCCAACTATCTCAGAGGAGTGAGGTGAAGATTGAATGGCTCGCCGCAGGCAGCAAGATGACCCTATAGAGATGGAGCGGGAATTCGAGGAAAGAGTGGAGGCCAAGTTTAGGCGCGGCAACGTCAGAAGTTCTTCTGAGCCTGTGCCGCGCGGCAAGAAAAGGCCGAAAGCGCCGTTCCTTCTGCGCATTCTGGCGTGGTGTGGTGTAATTTTATTTTGTTTTGTGGTGGGCTACATCGGAACAGGCCACATGATATCGCAATTCGCTCATGAGCCTATAACTCCCAGTCTCAGTCCAGACGGCCCAATTAATCAAGCGGGAATAATGCCGGATATTCAAAGGGCGACTTTTTCCATTTTCTTCCCAAGAGACGGGGGGCTGGCCTCAGAAAACGTGGAGGTCGTGTTCCGCACGTTTGAGGACAACATCCTTGAGGCCGTGCAGAGAATACTGAGGCTCAGTGAAATAGACGCGGTGGTCGTTCTGCACGTATTCCGCGACATTGAGACGGTTTATCTCGACTTGTCCTCGCCTTTCCTGCAGGTTCTGAACGAGCGCGGGGCGCAGGCTAGCACGCTTTTGCTGAACGGCATCGTGCGTACCATGAACGAAAATTTTTCCCTGACCAGAGTGCGTTTCCTTGTGGATTCCAGGGCAGTCAGTTCGGGTGTTCCTGTTGATCTTAACGCGATCTGGCAGTTGTAGTGCTGAATATACCGCAGGAAAACCTGATTTTCGACCGTCTGCTTTTTGCCAGCGGCAACCGCAATAAATACGGCGAATTTCTTGAACTTTTACCGCATCGTGCGGTTAAAGAGTTGTTATTTGCGCCGGAGATGTCGGGCGGCGCGTTAACGAAAATTCCTGAGGTGGAGGAAACCGGTTCTACTTATGTTATGAACGCTCTTTTAAAAGCTTTTGCGTGGTCAGAGGCTTCAGGTTTGCCAAGCATTGCGGATGATTCTGGTCTGGAGGTCGAGGCTCTGAACTGGAGACCGGGCGTTCGTTCGGCCCGCGTGCTGAACGAAGACGGAAAACTTCTGACGAGTGATGCCGAGCGCAGCCGGTGGCTTCTGGCACATATGGAGAACAAGGCCAACAGGCGAGCGTGTTTTGTGGCGGCTGTGGCCGTTTCAATTCCCGGAAAATGGGCGCTCGCCTGCGAAGGCGTGTGCGAGGGGCGGTTGGCGGTTCGCGAATCAGGGGCTAATGGTTTCGGTTACGACCCCATTTTTATTCCAGACGGCTATGACATTTCGTTCGGTGAACTTCCATCTTGCGTTAAAAACAGCATATCCCACCGCGCCAAAGCCGTGACAGCGCTGTTCAATATTTTAGACGGCGCGATCCCGTCCATTGGAGAATAAATATGCGTATATTAAATGTTCGTTTCAAAAATCTGGCCTCCCTGTGGGGAGAATGGAAGATCGATTTCACCAGCTCTGCCTACGCGCAGGGAATTTTCGCCATAACCGGCGCGGACGATGCGGGAAGAGCGGCTATTTTCGATGCCATATGCTTGGCGCTTTACGGACAAAGCCAGTCAGGTCTGGAAAATTCAAACACAGGGGCGTTCTCTCAGGCGGGGGAGTGTTTTGCTGAAGTAACTTTCGAGCTCGGCGCGGGGATGGGAAAGTACCGTGCGTTCTGGGAGCGATTCAGAGCCGATAAAGAAACAGACGGCGCGCTGTTGCCGCCGAGGCACGAGATAGTCGATGTCGCCGCCGGTAAAATCTTAGAGGTGGGGCAGAGCGGAGCCGCAGGTAAAATATCGGAGCTTGTTGGCTTGTCATTTGGCCGGTTTGTTCGTTCGGCTCTGCTGGCGCAGGAGGATTTCTCCGCTTTTTTAAACTGCAGGCCAGAGGAGTGTTTCGCGCTTTTTGAGCGGATAACCGGCGCCGAGATATATGACCAACTGGCCGTTCGCGCGCACGAAATCAGAAACATGGAACAAGTGGCGCTTAATCTGGCGGAAGCTGAGGCGGCTGGGTTCAGAGATATGGATGTCGGCGAGAAAGTGGAGATTGAGACCCAGATTGAATCGCTGCTCAGAGAAGAAACCTCCACAGAGGAAAAATTGAAACAGAGCGATGCTGAGTACGATTGGCTTTTAAGCATGGCAGCCGCGCAAAAGGAACTTGATGAGCTGGATGACAAACAGAAAGACCTCGTCAGGCGACAGGAGGGTTTTGAGTCAGAGAGAGCACGCCTCCTTCGTGCACAGAGGGCTTTGGAGTTCGGGAGCGCTCACGCCGCACTTGTGACGTTCCGCAGAGATCAGGATGCGGAAAAAAACGCGCTTCTGGAGTGTCATGCCAGACTGCCTGTGCTGGAAGGCGAACTTCGGCGCTCGGAAGAGGCTCTGCAACTGGCGGTTTCATCGCTGTCGGACAGGCAGACCGAACAAAAAAATCATCATGATCTTTTACGCAGGGTGCGGGAACTTGATTTCAGGCAGAAAGAAAAAGATGCTCCTATCAGAGAAGCTCAGTCGGCGTCTGAGGAATTCGCGCTAGCCGCAGAAGTGAAGCGGGAATGGCTGGAAGCTGAGCAGATCAAATTTGAAGCCGCTCAGGTTCAGATGAGGGACGTCCGCAAATTTTTGCACGATAACGTGACGGATGAAAGGTTAATTGAGCAGTTTGCTGGTATAAAATCGCGCTTCGATGCGTATTGTTCTTCTTTGGACATGCGCCGCCGCAAAAACGAAGAGCGCTCCGTCGCTGAAAAATTGAAAAAAGAAACCCAAAAGCGCATGGACGGGCAAATTGCCCTGCATGACACCGCAAAGGCGAGGTTCACCTCAGCCGAAAATTCCGTAAAAAAACAAAGCGACGCCCTGACAAAAATGCTGGGCGCACATTCAATGCTGGAGTGGCGAGAAATTTTTTCGCGCCTGCTGGAACGCGAGGTCAAACTGATTGAGATTGAAGAGGCTTTCAGACACAGGGCTGAAATCTCGTCTTCGCTTCAGGAGCTTAAAAGCAGAAAAACCGCGCTCGAATCCTCTCAGGAGGAATGTTTAAAAAAAATCGCCGCGCGCCGCGAAAGACTTCACGTATTGAAAACCGAGCTTCAATATCTCGATATTCAAGCTGAGCTTATTAAGAACATCAAGGAGCTTGAAGATGCCAGAGGTCACTTGATGGACGATCAGCCCTGCCCTTTGTGCGGTTCCGTGTCGCACCCGTATGCGTTAGGGGTGATTCCCAGGGAAGATGACATTCTGTTGCCTGTGCGCCGCGTCAAAGAAGACATTGAAAATGAAAATAACGCGCTTTCCGAACTTTGCGCCGAAAAAACGCGGCTCGCGGAGAAATATCTGCGAGAGGAGTCCGACGAAGGGCGTATTCAATTCCAGTTGCAGGATTTGGAACGCCATTTGGCCGAAGAACTAGCCGCGCTTCAGCTGACGCTGCCCAAAGGCTTTGACGCTTTGGTCGGTATAGGCGTTGAGCGCCACAAATCGGAAGAACATTTGCATAAAACGCGTATTTTACTGGAACGTGCGGAAAAAGATGAAGAAAACCTGAGCTTCACGAGAGACGAGCTTGAACTGGCTCGTCAGGAAAGAGACCAGCTTGCGAATTCCAGGCAGGAGGCCGAATTTGAAAACGAAACGGCGGCTCGCGAGCTGGAGCGCCTAACGCAGGAAGTTCGTCTTTATGACGAAGAGCTTAAAAACATGCGGCACGACCTGGGTCGCCAGATTATACCCTTCGGCTACAGGTCAATTCCCGAAGAGCGCCCCGAACAGATTCAGGAGGCGCTGGAAGCAAGGCTGACGAAATGGCAGGAACAGCATAAACTAAGGCAAGAACTGGAAAAACAGCTTTTCGTTTGGGAGCAGAGCTTACAGCAGGAACGCGCTGTCCTTGTCAGTCTCAATTTGAAATCGAAGGACAGAAGCGATGCGGCAAAGAAACTCAGAGCCGAAAAAGACGCGCTGTGGCAGCAGCGAATCAGTATGTTCGGAGAAAAAGACCCGGACAACGAAGAGGCCAAGCAAAACGAATCTGTGGAAAAAGCCGAAAAACAAGTCGAGGAGAAACGCGAGGCCAAAGGGGCTGCATCTCAGGCATTGGCCGGCCTGCGTTCCAAAATGGAAGACCTTGTGAAGTCCATACATATTCGGGCCGGCAACCTGCAAAAGGCTGAGATATATTTTAAAAAACAGCTTATCGCCAACGACTTCAGCAACGAAGATGCGTACCTTTCGGCCTGCTTACATGAAACTGAGCGCAAAACTTTGCAGGAACGCGCTTCCTCACTGGATATGCAGCAGACGGAACTGGATGCCATGCGCGTGGACAAAAAATTCAGCCTCGAAGAACTTAGGCGAATGCACGTGACCGACCTTGCGCTTGAGGACTCGTCAGAAAAAAAAGCCCAGCTTGACGCGCAGATGAAAGAACTGCGTCACTCGATCGACTCCCTCCGCATAAGGCTCAAAGAGGGGGAGGGGTTGTCGCTTAAAAAAGCCGAATTAGCCGAGCGTGCCGAAAAACAAAGAACGGAACTGCTCCGCTGGGAGAGCCTTTATAATCGCGTTGGCGGCGGACAGAAGCATGAAAAGAATTTTGAACAGGAACTTGTCTTCGAGATGCTTTTACGCGGCGCGAACCGGCAGCTTTCCAGAATGACGGATCGTTATTCTCTGGCCAAAAACGAGACTCACTCTCTATCATTAAGCGTCATGGGCGGCGGTGGGCGGCTTCCGCCTGAAAGCTTGTCCGGCGGGGAGAGTTTTATCGTCAGCCTGGCTCTGGCGTTGAGCCTTTCGCAAATGATTAGTCAGAACGTGAAAGTGGATTCGCTTTTCCTGAACGAGACTGGCTCACTCGACGAAGAAGCCTTGAACATGGCCTTTTCATCGCTTGGCATATTAAAGCGCGAAGGCAGGCTGCTTGGTATCGTTTCCAACTCGGAAGCGCTGAAAAAGCGCGTAGCGGCACAAATTGAAATTATCCCACAGGGCGGCGGCCGCAGCCTGATCAAAGCTCCGGGTATGCGTGAAAGTAAAATATTTGATTAATCTGATAATCATGGATGAGAGGATAAACATGGATAAATTCGACACCGCTTCATTTGCGGCAAACCCGCGCGTGAAGGAAATTCTTGCCAGGCTGGCACCGCTGTTGCATGGCAAGGATGAAATTCTGATAAAAATACTGGCGTGTATTTTTTCAAATGGGCACCTTTTGTTGGAAGATCTTCCGGGGTTGGGCAAGACAACTTTGGCGATAGCCGCCGCGCGCGTGCTTGGCCTCGATTTTGGTCGCGTCCAATGCACCAACGACCTGCTGCCTACCGATGTAACCGGACTCAACGTATTCAAAGCCGAAAAAGGCGAGTTCGAATTTCGCCCCGGCCCGATTTTCAATCATCTGGTGCTGGTGGACGAGATCAACCGCGCAACCCCTAAAACGCAGAGCGCCCTTCTTGAGGCCATGGGGGAAGAGCAGGTCACAATTGATGGCATAACGTACCGGTTGCCAAAACCCTTTATCGTTATTGCCACGCAAAATCCGGTTGAACATTCCGGCACGTTCCCACTGCCAGAGTCGCAGATGGATCGTTTCATGATGAAAGCCTCAATAGGTTATCCTTCCAGAGAGGCTGAGCGCGAGATATTACGCGCTGGAAGCCGGAAAGACGAATTGGAAAACATTGAACCCATTTTTTCGCCGGACGGCATCATACAGGTTCAAGCCGAAATAAAAAATGGCGTGAAGGTCTCGGATAAAATTTTGGATTACGTGCTGAACCTCGCGGAGAGGACGCGCGTTTCCGAGTTTATCGCGTCCGGTATCTCCACGCGCGGCGCGATGTCGCTTTTGCAGCTTGCCAAATCTTTGGCATGGATGCAAAATCGCGGTTACGTGATTCCAGAGGACGTTAAAACCCTGGCTTGCGACGTGCTGTTGCACAGAATCCAGTTGAAACAGGGTTCGGAATCCACAAAACGGGAGGCGCTACGGGCTATTTTCACGGAAATACCGGCTATAGCCTAATGCGGCATACGGCATGAAAGAAAAAGCAAAAAGGGAAAAAACACAAAACGAGTGGGACGGGCGCGTCATCCGGCTGCGTTCTGCCGGAACAATCTACATCATAATATCGATTTTCCTCGGCGTTGTTGCGATAAATACCTCCAACAACCTGTATTACCTGATAACGGCCATGTTGCTGGGCTACATGCTTGCCTCCGGGCTGGCTGGACGCAGCAATATACGCGGAGCCTCGGTGTCCGTGTCGTTTCCTGACGAAATATACGCGTCAACTCCGTGCGCGGCGCGTGTCAGCGTGTCAAATAAAAATCGTTTCACTCCAATTTTCCTGATCGAAGTTGCGCTGGAGCAGGAAAGCGGCAAAACGAGCGCCTTTTTCCCAATCATTCAGCCCGGCTGCACCGAAAGTCGGACTATTTTTACCACTTTTTCATCGCGCGGCCGCCGCCTGTTCAGAGATATTGAGCTTTCGTCGTCGTTCCCTTTCAATTTTTTTGTGCGATACTGGCCTGCAAACACCGAAACAGAAGTAACAGTGTTCCCAAGCCCTCTGGCCTGCGAGCCTGATGCAGCGCTGGTCGCGGACGGAGGCGAAGAAGAAGAAATTTCTGAGAATTCCCTGGCCGAAACCGATATTGTAGGGGTGCGGCCGTACGCTGAGGGGGATTCCATGAAGCGTATACACTGGAAATCATCCGCGCGAACGGGAAAGCTTCAGGCTCGCCTTTACGATGGCGCGTTTTCGCTTTCTCACCAACGCATAATTGATCTGGATCGCCTGATCGCTAGCGGGCTGGAGCGAGGTCTGTCTCTGGCGGCGTATGTTATAGCGGAGTCCATCAAATCCAAGCTGCCGATAGGAATGAGAAGCGGTAACGCACTGACTCTTCCCGCGTCCGGCTATGCTCATAAAAGAGACCTCCTTACGCAGCTGGCTTTATACGAGGTGCGAGATCATGGATAATATTTCATACGGGCGCGGCGTCGCTTCCAGGCGCGGAATGTCATTGAAGACGATCTTAAACGTAACTGTTACGCTTATGGCGGTGCAGGTTTTTCTCATGGCGCACGATCAGATTGACCCGATTTTTGCCAAGGGATTTCTTGTTCTGGCGCTGGCGGCTTTTTTGATGGAATGGCTTGGTATGGGCCATCCACCGCGTCTCGTGGTAAACTTGGCGGCCCCAGCCGCGCTGTTTATGATTTTCACCCGCGTAAGACTGGACTACATTATTGAGGCGCTTTTGGAGGCGCTTATGCTGATGCTTGCCGTCAAAATCCTGGAAAGTAAACGTTCCCGCGACTACGTGCAGATAGCGGGATTGGGTCTGGGCGCTGTCGTGACTTACGCAATGATGACCGTTGAAAAAATCTTCCTGGCGCACAGCGTTGGCATTGGCCTGACTTCAAGCATGATTCTGCTGTTGGCCGCGTGGTTCGACAGGGATGAATACGCGGAAATATCTTACAGGGAACTGAGGCAGCTTTTTGGCCGCGCGGGCGTGATTTTTGGCCTGATGATACCCGTGTGCGTCCTGATTTTTCTGGGCCTGCCGCGCACAGGCTCGCCGTTTTTCGGTTTTAGGGGTGCGTTCGGTGGAGTGGCGGTCGGTTTTTCCGATCAGCTTCGCCTGGGTTCCGCAAGCCAGATATTGGTTAACGACAGAATGGCATTCCGCGCCGAGATGGAGGAATTGAACCTTCCATACCTATATTGGCGCGGAGCGGTGCTGGATTTTTTTGACGGTAACCTTTGGGCCTCGTCCAGAAGACCTAGGGCTTCTTACGTCAGAAAGTCGTTTGTGCCAGAGCCGGACGCGAGGGTCGTTGAGCAGGCAATATTTTTGGAGCCTGGTAATCGCGGCCAGCTTATAGCTCTCGACCGGCCAATTTCCGTCACAGAAACTGAAGTAATCGCCGGATTGGATGGAACGTTCCGTTTTACAGGGCGCGGCATTGGCCGGAGACTGCAATACCGCGCCGTCTCGGTGATATCGCGGCGGATGGAGCCTTACCCACGCCAGATCGACAGCAGGCGCTACCTGCTGCTGCCTAATGGTTTTATGCCGGAACTTGCGGCGCTGGTGGCGGACATCACGCAAGGCCGCACTCACGACGAAAAAATCAGCGAGATAATGAGATTTTTATCCCCGCCGGGGTTCACGTATTCCCTGGACGCGCTGCCCTACGGGAGAGACGCCCTTGAGCGGTTTATTTTCGAGTACAGGAGGGGCAATTGCGAATATTTTGCCTCAGCTATGGGAGTGATGCTCCGCATGGCCGGCATACCGGCGCGGCTGGTGACGGGGTATTTCGGTGGCACCTACAACAGGGCGGGTGGATATTACATAGTTCTGGAGCGGAACGCCCATGTATGGGTGGAGGCTTGGAACGAGGCGGAGGGCGTTTGGGTGCGCTACGACCCCACGCCGCCAAGCGAGGAATACACAGGGTTTATCTGGAGTATGTTATCCATGTATCTGGACTTTCTTGAATTTCAGTGGGCTAGGCTGGTCTTGAATTACAGTTACGATGCGCAGTCTGGCATTATGCAGAGCCTAATGGAGGCTATGAGCAGCCCCCGCTCTTCTCTGATTCCAGGTCTTGACGCTTTCCGCAGGATTGGAGGCGTATTTATGGGGCTGGCTGTCGTCCTGGCGGTGCTTGTAATCTGTGCGGCGCTTTTTTACGTCGTGAAATATATAAAAAAACGCTCGCCGGAAATCGCGCTGCTTAACGAATTTTTACGCGCGATGAAGCGAAATGGGTACAGCAAGCACGAGAGCGAGGGGCTTTCGGAATTTCTGGCCCGCGTGGACGATACTTCTCTCAACGCCGCCGCTGCCCCCTTTGTGCGGGAGTTCGAGAAGCTCTACTTCACTGATGCACCTCTTGACGCGCCCACCCGCAGGCAATTGAAGGGGTATATAAACGATATCGCGGGGAAATAGCCATGAAGAATGACAAACACGAACTTGCCATCTAAAGCAAAAACAGTTTGACGATGCGGCAAGGAAAATGGCGGACAAATACAGATAAATAAAAGCAATAAACGCAACTACATTACGGGAGAATTGTATGAACAAACAACAATTGGCATCAAAGATCTGGCAATCAGCAAACAAGATGCGTTCCAAAATCGAAGCAAACGAGTACAAGGATTATATACTCGGTTTTATTTTTTATAAATTTCTATCAGACAAGGAATTGAAGTTGCTTCGTGCCGAGGGGATGCCCCCGGAAGAAATCAAGGCTTTGACAGAAGAAGATATCGAGGCGGTCAATTTTATCAAGGAGCGCATCGGCTACTTTATTGCATACGATGACCTATTTTCTTCCTGGCTCGAAAAAGGTTCTGATTTTGGCGTGCCCAATGTCCGTGACGCCCTATCTGCGTTCAACCGCCATATAAATCCGGCACACAAAAAAGTATTCACAGGGATTTTTGACACGCTGCGAACAGGCTTGTCCAAACTCGGTGATACCGCGGCCTCACAGACAAAGGCAATAAGCGAACTTTTAGGGCTTATCAAAGATATACCGATGGACGGCAAGCAGGACTATGACGTTTTGGGCTTTATCTATGAGTACCTTATAAGCAACTTTGCCGCCAACGCAGGGAAAAAGGCTGGCGAGTTTTACACCCCTCACGAAGTTTCCTTGCTGATGTCGGAGATTGTGGCGGAGCATTTGAAAAACTACAAAAAAATTGAGATATACGACCCAACAAGCGGCTCCGGCTCTTTGCTTATAAATATCGGGCGTTCGGCGGCGAAACACATTGATGATGAAAACAACATCAAATACTTTGCCCAAGAGTTGAAAGTAAACACGTTCAACCTCACCCGAATGAACCTTGTAATGCGTGGCATTTTGCCCGACAATATAGCAATCCGCAACGGCGATACGTTGGAAGATGACTGGCCGTACTTTGACGAAGACGACCCGCATGGCACATACAAGCCGCTCTATGTTGATGCTGTTGTATCAAACCCTCCATATTCTCAAGCATGGGAGCCGGCAAACAAAGATGCTGACCCCCGCTACTCCGGCTTTGGGCTTGCCCCCAAGACTAAGGCAGATTTTGCGTTCCTTCTGCACGACCTTTACCATTTAAAACCGGATGGCATAATGACAATCGTTTTACCTCACGGCGTTTTGTTCCGTGGTGATGTTGAGGCAGCGGACGGCGAGGGAAAAATCCGCAAAAACCTTATAGAGAAGAACAACATAGATGCCATCATAGGCTTGCCGCCAAATGTTTTCTTTGGGACAGGCATTGCGACCATTATCATGGTATTAAAGCAGCCCTGCGGCAGACGGCACACCGATGATGTGCTGTTCGTTGACGCCTCAAAGGGCTTTGTAAAAGTCGGCAAGAACAATATGCTGCGAGCATCGGACATTAAAAAAATCGCGGACACTGTGGCTACTCGTGCCGAAATACCCAAGTTTTCACGCAGGGTAAGCCGTGATGAAATTCGCAAAAACGGCTGGAACTTAAACATTCCCCGCTATGTGGATTCTTCCGATACGCCTGTATTTTGGGATTTGTACGCTACTATGTTTGGCGGCATACCCAAAAGCGAACTGGCAGAACTGCAGCAATATTGGACAGCCTTCCCCAACCTTTGGGATTGCCTATTCCAAGACGAAGGTACGCCTTTTGTGTCGCTTGCCGCTGATGATATAAAGCAAACGATAATTGACAGCGCGGACGTAACGGAATACTTTAAGCTGTACGCAGACATTTTTAGCAGCTTTGAGCCGCGCCTGAATGACGAACTGCTCGGCAAGATGCTCACGCTCAACATCTCACGGCAAGAGAGCCTTATAAGCGAGGATATTTTCTCTCGCTTAGTCTCGGTTGCCCTGATTGACAAATACAAGGCTTACCAAGCCCTTAATAACGAATGG
>Ga0131853_10008334_pt1 | contig 18890 bp, 18 predicted proteins | sample TergutLab28metaG_FD_92764 | JGI IMG/M metagenome (GOLD analysis project Ga0131853, IMG submission 92764) | Labiotermes labralis P1 segment gut microbial communities from Petit-Saut dam, French Guiana - Lab288 P1 (version 2) (version 2) | ecosystem: Host-associated > Arthropoda: Insects >...
AAATTCGCTTATTTGTCACATCGAGACAAATCTCGCATAGTTTTATTATCGATACACATTTCTCATAATTTTCACATCGAGGCAAAATTTGCAGCCTTTTCACATCCATTCTCTCTTCCCATAGTTGTAACATAAATACAAAATTCGTTTATTTTTCTCATCGATACTCAAAACGCACTGAAGTCACATCGACAAAAAATTTGCATGCTTGTAACATGGGTATACAATTCGCGTAGAGTTCATATCGATACATAATTACATAATCTTCAAATCGATACCCAATTCGCGTAGAATTCACTTCAATACACTATTCGATTAGAATTCACATCCACATAAAATTTTCGTAGACGTCACATCGATACACAATTTGCATTGTCTTCATATCGATAACCAATTCGTGTAGACTTCTCATCGATGCACAAATTGCGTAGACTTCAATTCGATAAACAAATCGCGTAGACTTCACATCGTTACACAATTTTAATATTCGTCACTTCAATACAGATTTTCATAGACTTCACTTTCATACAAATTTAGCGAAATGTGTATCGATTTGAGGATTAAGCAATCTCTGACTTGAAGTGACAACTATACGAATTGTGTGTCGATGTGACAATTATGCGACTTATTTATCGATGTAAAGAATATGGATATTGTATACCGATGTGACGAATATTCAAATTATGTAACGATGTGAAGTATACGCGAATTGTTTTTCATAGTGAAGTCTACGGGATTTGTGTATCGATGAGAGGTCTACTCGAATTGTTCATCGATGTGAAGTCTACGCTAATTTTATGTTGATGTGAATTCTACTCCAATTGTTTATTTTTGTGAAGTGTACGAGATATATGTATCGATTTGTAGACTCTGAAATTTTTTTTATCGATATTAAATCTAAGCGAAATCTGTATCGATGTAACAACAATGCCAATATTTATCGATACGAAAACTATTCGAATTTTGTATGGAAATGAAGGCCATGTAAATTTTGTACCGATGTGACAAACAGGCGAATTATGTATCGAAATAACATCTATTCGAATTGTGTATCGACGTGACAACTACACGAATTTTCTCTTCATGTGTCAACTATACGATGAGTGTATCGATTTGAAAACGATGAAACTTTTCTCTCGATATTGCATATATGCGAATTTTTTATCGATTAAAAAAATATGCGAATTTTGTATCGCTGTGGGAATTACGCGAATATATTATCGATGTGACAACTTAGCGTATTGTGTGTGTAAGTGACAAGTATACGAATTGTGTAACTTTGTTACATCAATGTGAATTGTGGGTCGATGTGAAAACTACGCGATTTTTGTCCTGTTGTGACAACAATTGGATGTGTTCTTCGGTGTAAAGTCTATGCAAATTCATGTAACATTGTGAAGCCTAGGCGAATTTCGTATAGTTGTGACAATTATGCGAGGTGTGTATCCATGTCACAACTATGCAAATAATTTATCGGTATAAAGATTATGCGAATTGTGTATTGATGTGACAACTAAGCGAAATTTTTATCCCTGTTCAACAATTCGAATTGTGGATCGAAATAAAAAATATGCGAATTGTGTATCTGTCGTAAAACTATGCGAATTGTGTATCGATGTTATGACTATGTAAATGTTGTTTACGATGTGAAGTCTAAGTTAATTCTGTATCAATGTGAAAAACACGCCAATTGTGTATTGATGTGACCACTATAGTAATTGTGTATCGATGTGACATCCATGCAATATTGTATCGATGAAAATTCTATGCAAATTTTGTATCGAGTTTAAGACATTGCGAATTGTATATCGATATGACGACTGTAGAATTTTGTAACGATGTGACAAATATGCTAATAGTGTATCGATGAAAATTCTATGCAAATCGTGTATCGAAGTCAAGACAATGCGAATTGTGTATCGATGTGACAACTATGAGATTTTTTCGATATGACAAATATCGAATTCTTTGTCGAAATTAGCATATGAAAATTGTGTATCGAAGTGAAAACTATTCGAATTGTGTATGGATGTGACAACTTTGCGAATTTTGTATCGATGTGAAATCTATGCGAATATTGTATCGGTGTGAATTCTATACAAAATGTATATCTATGTGAAGACTATGAGAAATCTTTATGGAAGTTAAGACTATGCAAATTATTTATCGTTGTGAATTCAATGCATATTTTTATCGGTGTGAAAACTACGCAAATTGCGTTTCGATGTGAAAACTATACGAAATTTTAATCGATATTAAGCCAATTCATATATCCTATCGACATGAATTCCATTCCTAATGAGTATCGATGTGAAAACTATGCAAACAATATATCGGTGTGAAGACAATACAATATATTTTTCGATGTGTAAACTGTGCCAAATGTCTATCGCTATTAAGTCTATGCAAATTGCAAATCTTTGTGAATTCTATGCATATTTTGTATCGAATTGAAAACTACGCGAATTGTGTTTCGGTGTTACAACTGTGCGAATTTTGTTTCGATATGACATCTAAGAAAATTTTATATTAGATTGACTACTGTGCGATTTGTTTATCGATGTGACAACTATGTGTGTTGTGTATCGTTGCCACAACTACGCGAATTATGTATCTACGGGACAACTACGCGAATTGTGTGTTGATGTGATAACTGTGCGAATGTTGTATCGATGTGCAGACTATGCAAATTTTCTATGGATATGGCAAACCCCAATATGGCTATCGATGTGAAGACTATGCAACTCTTATATGTGACAACTATACGAAATGTTTAACGATGTGCCAAATATGCGAATTTTGTATCGATGTGAAATTTATGCATATTTTGTATCGAATTGACAATCATGCGAAATATGTATCGATGTGACGAATATTCAAATTGTGTACCTCAATGTGAAGTCTACGCGAATAATTTATCGATGTGATATCTACGCGATTTGTGTATGGATGAGAAGTCTACGCGATTTGGTTATCGATGTGAAGACATTGCAAATTTTGTATTGATGTGAAGTCTACGCGAAATATGTATCGATTTAAAGATTATGCGAATTTTGTATCGGTGTGAAGTCTACGCGAATTTTGTATCGATGCAACAACAATGCGAATTGTGTATCGATGTGACAAGTATGCGAATTTTGTAACCAAATAAAGGCGACGCAAATTTTGTATCGATATGTCAACCAGTCGAAATTTGTTTCGATGTAACAACTGTTCGAATTGTGTATCGATGTGAAAACTACACGAATTTTGTTTTGATGTACAATTATGTGATTAGTGTTTCGATGTTAAAGCTATGCAAATTGTCTCTCATATTACAAATAGGGAAATTTTGAATTCATTGGTAAATTTTGCGAATTTTGTACAGCTGTGATAACTATGTGTATATTATATCGATGAAAGAACTATGCTTATTTTTTGTCCAAGTGAAAACTATACGAATTTTGAATCGATGTGAGATTATGCGAAATGTGTATCGATATGACAACTATTCGAAATGTGTTTCGGTGTAAGGACTATGATAATTTTGTAAAGTTTTGAAGGCTACGCGAATTTTGTATAGTTGTGACAAATATGCGAGGTGTGTATCGATGCCATAACTATGCAAAATAAGTATCGATTAAAGACTATTCGAATTGTGTATCGATGTGGCAACAATGCCAATGATTTATCTCTGTTTCAACAATGCGAATTTTGGATCGAAATGACAAATACGCGAAATGTGTTTCGATGTTGCAACTATGCGAATTATGTATCGATGCTAAGAAAATGCAAATTTTCTATCGATATGAAGTCTAGGTGAATTGTGTATCGTTGTGACAACTACGCGGATTGTGTTTCGATGTGGCATCTATGGAAATAATATATCAATGGAAATATATGCAAATTTTGTATCTAGATGAAGACTAAGCGAATTGTGTTTCGAGGTTACAATCATGAGTATTTCTATAGATGTGACAAATATGCGGATAGTATTTCTACGAAAAATGTATGCAAAATATATCGAAGTGATGGCAATGCGAATTGTGTTTAAATGTGACGATTTTGAGAATTTTTTATCGATATGACAAATATCGAAATGTTTATCGTTGAAACGTCTATGGAAATTGTTTATCGAGGTGAAATCTATGCTAATTGTATATCGATGTGACAAATTTGCGATATTGTATCGATGTAAAAACTATGCGAATATTGTTTCGGTGTGAAGTCTACACAAAATATTCCTCGACTTCAAGTCCCTGCGAATCGTGTATCGATGTAATGTCTATGCAAATTTCATATCGAAGTGAATATTATTCATATTGTGTATCGATGTTAAAACTACGCGAATTGTGTATCGATCTTACAACTATGCGTAATTTGTGTCGATATAAAAATTAAGCAAATATTCTATCGGATTGACAAATACGCGAATTGTGTAGCGATGTGAAAATTATGAAAATTTTTTATCGACGTGAATTCTATGCGGATTTTGTATCGATGTGACAATTACGCTTTTTGTGTATAGATGTGTCAAATATGCAAGTAGTGTATCGAAGTGACGACTATGCAAATTGTGTCTCGATGTGACAACTGTGCGAATTGGGTATCGATGTTAATACAATGCGCCTTTTGTATCGATGTGAAGACGGTAAAATTTGGATATCGATATGAAAACTATTCCTATTTTTGTCGATGTGAAGACGATTCAAATTGTGTATAAATGTGAAAACTTAGAGAATTTTTTTTATCGATGTGACAACTATGCGATTTGTGTATCGATGTGAATTTTTGTAAATTAAGTGTCGATGTAACAATCATGCTAATTGTGTATCGAAGTGTCAACGATGCGAATTGTGGATTGATGTGAAGAATATGCAAATTTTGTATCGATATGAAAAATACGTGAATTGTTTCGATGTGGCTCCTATGCGAATTTTATATCGATGGCAGAATATTGTATGTGTGTATCGATGTCAAATCTAAACGAATTTTTTATCTTTATGAATATTAAGCGAATTTTTTTTATCGAGGAGAATTCTACGCGATTTGGAAATCGATATGAAGAATATGAAAATTTTGTATCTATGTAAGGTCTAGGCCAAATTTATACTACGTGTAGTCTACCGGAAGTGTGCATCGATAATAAGTCTACTGGAAATTTTTATGAAATTGAAGATTATGCAACTTGTGTATTGATGTGAAATCTACGCGAATTGTGTATCGATTGGACAACTATGCAATTTGTTTTTCGGTATTGAACTATGCGAAATATTTATTGATTTTACAACTATGTGAATTGTGGTTGGATGTGATAAATTCGCGAATTGTTTATGGAAGTAACATCCATACAAATAGTGCATTCATGTGAAAATAACGCAAATTGTGTCTCGATGTGACAACTATTAGAAATTTGTATCGATGAGAAAAATATGTTTATTTTGTGTCTGAATGTCATCTATGTAAATTGTATATCAATGCGATGATTCTGTATCTTGTTTAAATCATACAATATTTGTACCGATGTGAAGAATGCAAATTGTGTATTGATGTGAAGTCTACGAGAATTGTTTATCGATTTGTAGTCTAGGCGAATTGTTGATCGATATGAACACTATGCAAATTTTTTTATCGATGTGACGTGTACTTGAATTTCGTATCGAAGTGAATTCTATGCGAACTGTGTATTGATGTGACATCTATGCGAATTGTACAAAAATGTGACGTCTATGCGAAATTTGTTTCGATGTGACAACTATAATATTTGTGTATCATATGACAACTACGGATGGGACGATTATTCATATTGTGACAGTTGTGACAACTATGCGAATCGTGTATCGATGTGACAAATAAGAGAATAGTTTGTCGATGTGAAAACTATGCGCATTGTGTATCGATGTAAATTCCATGTGAATTGTGTGTCGATGTGAAGACAACAAATTTCGAATCGATGTTACAAATAAGCCAAATTTTTTATCGATGTCGAAACTATGCGTATTGTGTATCGGTGTGAAATCTATGCCAATTGTGTAGCGTTGTGAAAAATCTGGAAATTGTGTATGGATTTAACAACTATGCGAATTTTGTTTCGACGTGAGAACTTTGCGTAGTGTATCGAAATATAACTATGCGAATTGTTTATTGATATGACAACTATTTGAATTGTGTATCGAAGTGGCAACTACGCAAATTGCGTATCCGTGTTAAGATTATTAAATTTTTGCCTCATATTAATATTTTGTTTATTGTGTATCGATGTTAAAACATGCGAATTGTTTTCAATGTGATGGTTATTTCACTTGTGTATCGATGTGAAGTCTCAGAAACTTTGTATCGATTTGAAGACTATGCAAATTGTGTATCCATGTGAAGACTTCAAATTGTGAATTGATGTGAATTTTGAGCGAAATTTTATCGAAGATTTGTCTATGCGAATTTTGTATCGTTGTGTAGACTGTGCTAGTAGTGTAACGAGATGAAGCCTACGTGAGTTGCGTTTCTATGTGACGAGTATGCGAGTTGTGTATCGATATCATATCTATGCAAATTTTCTATCATATGAAGACCATGCAAATTTTGTGTCGTTATGAAGACTATGCAAATTGTGTACTTATGTGAAGACTATGCTAATTTTGTTTCGGTGTGAAATCTATGCGTATTATTTATAGATGTGACAATTACACGAATTTTGTATCTATGTGACAACTATGTGAATTGTGTATTGGTGTGATTTCTATTCGAATTTTTTGCCTATGTGAAACCAATTCAAATTTTTATCCATGTAAAAACATTGAAAATTTTTTCAATGTGAAATTTATGCGAAGTTTGTATCGGTGTAACAACTATTCGAATTATGTATCGATGTGAGGACTATGCGACATTTTTGTCTATGTTAAGTTTATTCATATTTTGTATCGATGTGACATCCATGCGAATTGTGTATCGATATGAAAACATTTCGAATTTTATATCGAAGTGAAGTCTATGCAAATTGGTTATCGATTTAAATACTATGCTATAGTGTATCGATATAAAGATTATTCGAATTATGTATCCATGTGAAGTGTATTCAAATTGTGTACCGATATGGAAAATATGTTAATTATTGATCGATTTGAAGTCTACGCGATTCATGTGTCGATGTGACATTTGTGCGAATTGTGTATCGATGTGAATTCTATGCATATTGTGTAAAAATGTGAAAATTATCTGAAATATGTATGGCTGTGATATCTGTGCGTTTTTTGTAACAATGTGAATATTTTGAAAATTTTTTATCGTTGTGAGGTATATGGGAATTGTTTATCGATGCGACAACTATGTTATATGTGCATCGATGTGAAAAGTATGTGTAATTTTTATCGATGGGAATTATATGCAATTTGTTTTTCGATGCGAATTTTGTACCAATGTAAAATCTGCGCGAAATATCTAACGGTGTGACAACTATGGGAATTTGGTGTCGATGTGACGAATATGCATAATGTGTATCGATGTGAAAAGTTTGCTAATATAGCAGTGATGTAAAGTCTACGCGAATAGTGTGTAAATATGACTGCTATGGGAAATGGATATTGATGTGACAACTATGCAAGTTTTGTATCGTTGTGACAATTGTGAGAAATTTTCATCGATATGACAAATATGCGAATTGTTTATCGAATTGAAATGTATGCTAATAATGTGAGGATGTAAAGACTACGCGAATTTTGTATACATGTGACTGCTATGCGTATTGTGAATCGATGTGACATCCATGCAAATTTTAAATCTATGTGACATATATGCGAATTCTTTATCGATGTGAAATCTATGCGAAATTTGTTTCAATATGAAGACTGTGAGAGATGTCTATCGATGTAAAGATTATGCAAATTTTTATCTAAGTGAAGAAATTGAAAATTGTGTAGTGATGTGACATCTATGCGATTTGTGTTTTGATTTGACAACTATAAAAATTGCGTATGTAAATGAAGGCTACGCAAATTTTGTGTCGATAATAAGACTATGTGAATTTTGTTTCGATGTGTCAATTATGAGTGTTTTGTGTCGATGGGACAAAACTGCGAATTGTGTATCGATGTGACAACTATGAGGATCGTGTATCCATGAGAAGACTTTTCGAATTGTGTATCGATGTTAATACTATGCTAAATGTTTATCGATGTTAAGAGTACGTTAATTGTTTATTGATGTGATGACTTTACAACTTGTGTATGGTGTGTTGTCTATGCAAAACTTCTGTCAATGTGAAAATTATGCAAATTTTGTATCGATGTGAAGACGGTAAAATTCGTATTGATGTGAATTATACGTGAAATATTTATGGATGTGTAGTCTGCGAATTGTGTATGGAGGTGAAGAATATGCAAATTGTTTATCGATGTGAATTCTGCAAATTTATTTATCAATATGAATATTATGCGAAGGTTGTACTGATGTGAATTCTACGCGAAATGTGTATCGATGTGACAAATAAGCGAAATGTTTATTGATCTGACACCTGTGCGAATTGTGTATCGAAGTGAGTTCTCCGCGAATTCTCTATCGATGTGAAGTCTACGCGAATTGTGTGTCGAAGTGAAATTATGAAATTTTGTATCCATGTGAAAAGTGTAGAGAAGCGGAGTCTAGTGAAGTTAAAAGTTATCTTCCGTGGAGTGTAGCGAAGTGCAATAAGGTGAAGTGAAATGAAAGAAGCAGAGAGAAGTGCAATGAGGCGAAGTGAAGTGCGCGGTATAGGGAAGATTAATGATTGTAAAAAGAAAAAAATACAATTACAAGAAACTCTAAACATTACTATCTTGCTTGGGGTTTTTACCCTTTGTACATGTAGTAAAAATTCTAATTTTTCTCGCGTGTATTGTTGCTTCTTTTAAGTTGTCTGGTTTGTAATTGTTGTTGGTTGGTCGTGTGTTGTTGTATTTATATTATCTTGTACTCTGTGTGCATTGCTGTTTTTTTTGTATTTTAGATGCCGGATTCCTAGCTAGAAGTCAGTCAGTTCGGAAGGTCCTGCGGCCGGCCACCTCGACACCGGTTTTTCTTGGTTTCCCTGTGTCTATAAGCAAACGCTCAGACGGTTCCCAACATTCCAAGTTGCCACTACATGCTTGTCATGTAGCCCTCCAGACTTAAATCCAGTAGTAACCAATTTCATGTTTTGTTTACATGGAAAATAACCACTGCCACCGTGTGACAACACAATTGCAGTTAATAAATATTATTATTAATATGAAAATTATGTATCGTTGCGATGACTATGCATATTGTGTATGTATGTTACTACTATGCAAATTGTGTTTCGAAGTCAAGTCTACGCGAATTGTATAGCGGTGAGAATTCTTCTCGAATTGTTTAACGATGTGAATTCTACACGAATTTTTTTTCGATATGAAGACTGCGAATTGTGTACCGGTGTTAAAACTACGAGATTTTGTTATGGGTGGTAAAAATATGCGAATTGTGTATCGATGTGACAACTATGCGTATTTTGTATTGATGTGCAAATTAAGCGAATTTATTTTCGTTGTGAAGACTTCGAATTTTGTACCGATGTGTAGTCTACGCGGGAGGTGTATAGATGAAAATCCTTCGCGCAATATTTATCGATGTGAATTCTATGCGAATTGAATGACGATGTGAAGTTTACGATTATTGTGTATCGGTGTGACAAATATGCGAATGGTGTGTCTATGTTTAACTCCCTGAATTGTGTGTCGATGTGAAGACTATACGAAATTTGTATCGTTTTGACATCCATCTGTACTGTGTATCGATATGACATCTACCGGAATTGTCTACAGATGGGACAAATATGCGAATTGTGTATCGATGAAACAATTATGGAAATTTTTTTAGCTAAATGACAACTATGCGATTTGTGTTTCGGTGTGACGACTAGGCGAATTGTGTATCGATGTGAGAACTGTGCGATTTCTATATCGGTTTGAAGATTTGCAAATTATGTATCAATGTGACAACTATGCGATCTGTCTATTTATGTTAGAACTTTGCGAATTCTCTCTAATGTGAATTCTATGCGAATTGTGTATTGATGTGACACTACGCAAGTTGTGTATTGATCAGAAAAAAAAGCGAATTTTTTATTTTGCAAAACTACGAAAATTTTGCCTCTTAGTGGCAAATAAGCGAATTGAGTATCGATGTGAAAATTATACGAATTTTGTACAGATTTTTTATTTATACGATTTCTTTATCAATCTTAATAATTTTAATACTTCGTTTCGATGGGACAACTAAGGAATTTTGTATTGATGTGACAAATATTAGAAATGTCTATCGATGTGTAAATGCGAATTGTGTTTCGATGTGAAACCTGTGCGAATTTTTTTTATCGATTTTACATCTCTGCGTATTTTGTCTAGAAGTGATAATCTTACGAATTGTGTATGTGTGTGAGGATTATGCGAATTGTGTATAGATGTGAAGAGTATGAAAGATGTGTTTCGATGTGAAGACTATGTAAATATTTATCGATATTAATTCTATGCAAATGTTGTATCGATATTACAACTATGAGAATTGTGGTATCGATATGAAGACTTTGCGAATAGTGTATCGATGTGATAACTATGACGATTGTTTATCGAAGTGACGTCTACGCGAAATGTGTAGCGATATAATATTATGCTAGTTGTGTAACAATGTAAACTCTACGCGAAATTTTTATATACGTTACAAAAATGCGATTTGTTTATCGAACTGAATACTGTGCCAAATATGTATCGATATGAAGAATATTCGAATTTTGTATCTTTGTAAAGAATGTGGAATTAGTGTGTAGATATGAAGTCTATTCAAATTTTGTATCGTTGCGAAAATTATGTAAATGAATTATCGATGTGAATTCAACTCGAATTGTGTATCGAAGCCACAAAATATGCGAATTGTGTATCAAATTGAAATATATACGTAATGTGTACTTATGTGAAAGCTATGCGAATTGTGCTTCTATGTGTCAGTTATGCGAATTATTAATGAATGTAAAGTCAATTCAAATTGTGTATCTTTTTGGAAACTATGCAAATTGTGTGTCGATATGAAGACTCCAAGTTTTGTGTGCGTATTATGTATAGGTGATTAGTCTAGGGAATTTTTTTATGGATGTGAAGACTATGCAAATTGTTTATCGAAGTTAAATCTACGAGAATTCTTTATCAATGTGAGAGTACTGATGTGAAACCTATGCGAATTGTGTATCAAGGTAACAACAATGCCAATATTGTATCGATGTGACAACTATGCGAAATATGTATCGAAATGAAATCTAACTGAATTTTGTTTCGATTTCACAAATCTCTGAAAATGTGTATCATGTAATAAAAATGCGAATTGCCTATTTATGTGATGGCTATGTGAACTGTGTGTCAAAGTGACATATAGTAACCAGGGCGGTCTGGCCCGCCCAGGAGCTAAGCCCCCGGGCCGAATAATTCAAAGAATGAGGTTCGCAGTGGCCCCCAAATTGCAAAAAACACCCTGTGGGCACCAAAACTAAAGAAAAATCATCTTGATGGCAAAAGCCCCGGGCCAAATTAAAAAAACAGGTGAAACAAGAAATGTTCCTAAAGATATTGATGGGGAAATATGGAATGTTATTTTCGGACTCATGAAGGTAGAGAAGTGGACTTCCTCCGTGCCCCCTACGCCTAAGGTAGTGTTAGTTTTGGACCTTCGAGGTTTGATATAGTGACTGGAAGGAGGTTGTAAATGTAGTGCCTCCGTGAGGCTGGGTATTTGTACAAGTTTTGTAATTCCTCCGTTCCCTACCTACGCCGAAGTCTCCGTTTGGATTGACAATCGAGAGTTGAAGTAGTGAGTGGCAGATGGTTCTAAGTGTTGTGTCTCCGTCAGGATGGGTTTAATTTGAGGGAATGTAGTGACAGCAAGATGGGAATACGTATTAAGGCAGGCTTTTCAGGTGTTTAGACGCGAGTTCATGCGCACTGGCAACATCGATGTCGTTGTCGAGGCGATAACGATCGCGTCTGCATGTAATAAGATTTTGCACAAACGGTTTCTGAAGTCCGACACCATACGACTTATTCCGTAGGGAGGGTACACCCGTAATAACAAGTATATTAAGAAAGCCATGATGTGGCTACTGCATATGGAACAGAATTACGGGGTGCGAATTATGCACGCCCGCACCAGGCGCGAGTAGATGTTGCCAGAATACCCCGCCTTAATGTGGACGTTTACTGTCTCGAGAGCAATAAAGTTTACGTCTTCTTTGGCTGCTTTTCCACGGGCACACATGCAAGACGTTCCGTGACTTCGCACCATGAGTGGAGATACGTTAGCCCAACGGTTTAAACGCACGATTTATAGGTTGGAACAAAAAATGCGAGCGGTATATCCGGTCAAGTTTATTTGGGAATGTGAATTTGAAGAATCGGGTCTTGTGAAGCAGAAACTGCTGACACATCCGATAGTAGAACAGAGTCGTCTCTATAGCAGTGATGCCCTGTATGGGAGTCGAAACGAGGCCATGCGTTTACACTGTCAAGCACGCGAAAATTAGACTATCCAATATGTCGACGTTGTTAGTTTGTATCCGTACATTTGCAAATATTTCTAGTTCCCTGTAGGTCATCCAGTCATTCATGTGGGGGATGCGTGCAGGGATAAGGAAGCGTGCCTGCGTCAGGACGTTCTGATGAAATGTTCTATCATTCACCCACGGAGGCTGTAACATCCGGTTCTTCCTTTCAGATGCAACAAAAGGCTTATGGTTTGTCTGTGTAGATCATGCGCTCTCAGCTCAGTCGCTCGAAAACGCGATCATACCGAGGATAATAAGGAGCGGGCTCTGACCGGCACGTGGGTATTGGAAGAGGTGTGATTGGCCATGGGAAACGTTTAAAAGATACTGGAAATATATGAGGTGTACGAATATAAATTCACTCAATTCAACCCTGACACTGACGAGGGTAGATATTCGTGGATTATATAAACACTTTCCTGAAATTGAAAGCGGAGGCGAGCTGCTAATCCGACTGGGTCCGTAGCCCTGAGGATGAGGAGCGTTATGTAGAAACATTTTGGGAGAATGAAGGAATGCGACTAGATGAGGAGTCTATCAGGAGTAACGCGGCGAAATGGGTTTGGCGAAATTATGCCTCAACTCCATGTGGGGAAAAGTGACCGAGAGAAATAATAGGACACAGACCAAGGTGATTTCGGAAACTACAGAACCCTACAGATTTTTGACGATGCCAGGCATCAAGGTGTTTAATGTCGTGTTTGCCACTGATGGCGTCGTTTGGGTGTCGTGGAATTATGCGGCAGAGGAACACGTCCCTAACTTACGACATACGAATGAGGTCATAAGCGCTTACGTCACGGCATTGCCCAGGATTCATGTGTATCGCTATCTCGACAGGCTGCAAGAAAATGCGATTTATTGCGACACGGATTCTGTAATATACATTCAGCCGAGAGACGAACCTAGGCGAATTGAAACTGAGGACAGAATAGGGGATATGACATCCGAATTGCGTCCCTCAGAGGGCATAGTGGAATTTGTGAGCTGGGGGCCAAAGAATTGTGTGTACAGGTTGCTCGATACTGCGTCCGGACTGTCGAAAACCGTCTGTAAATTCCGGGGCTTAACTCTGAAATACAGCGCTTTGCAGTTGGTGAATTTCGAAGCCGTGAAGGACATGATTTTCAGGATGGGGGAATCTACCGTGAAGGTGCACACCAAGAGGAAGATAAAGCGTAAGAAGAGGGTGGTTGGAACTGTATCGATATTCACTTAACCTGAAGATAAGCTTTATAGTATTTCCTTCTTCAAGAGACGAAGATTAGGCGAAAATAGTCCGTCCCGTTCGGGTATAAATAGAGAGGGTGACCGGCGAGATGGTCATGTAACAGCCTGACCATCCATGGGTGATGATCATAAATTTAAGCATCCGTTCTCATGTATAGTGAGCCGAACTACGGTTACTGGCGAAATGTCATTTTGCATACGGTTCCTACAGAAATTTAACACCATATGCAAAGAACGGCGGTATAATCTGGTGTTACAGCGAGAATACCGCGGTACCGTCGTGTCAGTAGTTGCGCGCAATCATCACTCATAACTAAGTCGGACCTTAGAACTAAGGTGAAGCACGCGGCAAACATGGCCTCGTGATCCTAGATGATCTGTTAAACGACGTTTTTTCGAAGCTAGTGTGTTACATGTTTAGGAGAGGTAGCCATGACAGAAATATCAGCGTGATTTTAATTACACAAAAATTCTTACTTCAGGGACGCTACTGTAGAGATATTTCGCAGAATGCCTATTAATAGGACGCGTTGAAAAAATTCAGAGATAAGAAGCAGTTCACGTATTTGGTCCAACAAGAGTTTCCAGAAGATAGTATTGGGTTGTATAAGGCTTACCTGGATGCTACTCGACGAACCCCGGTTACCTCATCTTGGATCTGACAAAAGATACGAATGACGGTCTGCGGTTTTGAACCAAAATATTCCCGACAGAATATCCCACAGTCGTCTACTCTGATATAGGGGATGAAGCGTTGAGATCCTATTTTCACGCCCTTCACGTGCTCAAAACAGCTGAACATAGATTGCGTAAAGCCTTAATAACGAACTCTAACAAGGAACTCGTGAATTTTATACGCGAGTGTATGTTCATCATCCTGAACGGCAATAAAAAATTGTGAGTTTGTAACACGCGCAAGCTGCAAAAATACAAGGACGCGCTTGGCAACGTCACCGATAGGCACGTGTCTCTCTCTGGCAAGAAGTGTGTCATAGTTATGCGCGGGGGATTTCTGTTGCCCCTATTAGGCGCCATTGTGCTGACCATCGCCAGCCTCATCTTTAGGCCTCGCAAATGAGATAGTGATAAACTTGTTACGTAAGATGTACCTCGTCTCGACGGACTATTACCATAGGGACGAACGAAGCCGCCCTTCTACGCCTCTCGAGCGGAAAAAGAAATGCAGAAACAGAACTAACACCATCCCTATGAAGCGCCAAAATATTCACGAGGCCTATATGAGACGGAAGACGCAAGTATTAATCGTGGAGGCATGGTCGGTCCCGCTAATGTGTAAAATAAGTTGAGCCGAGTTAGGTGTAAATGTCGTCTAAGTCGAAATAAGTGAATGAGTGTGTAAGTGGTCTAAGTAAACGTACCCCTTGCAGCCTGATATAGTGTTCCCTCCGTTGCCACACATATGCCGGTCTTAGCGTCGCGTGTAGTGCAGGAAGGACCTAAGTGCGGTCGAGGCGCAATTCGTTTGTGAACATTATATTTAAAAGAATCGGTGGTGGAGGTGTCAGCTTCAGTTCGGTTTGGTATCGCGGCTCCCTTCGGGGTCTGGTGCAGGAATGTCCTATGTGCGGTCCAGGCACTATTCGTTCTTTCGCATAATATTAAAAACAATCGGCGTTTGACTTTGTTTAACCGAGGTACTTGAAACAGGTTCGCAGCCGCCGTGCAACTTGGGTTGTCCCCCCAGGGCCCGTGTGCAAGAAGGTTGCAATTGCGGTCTAGGCACTACATTTTCTTTAGCACAATACTAAAAAGGATCGGCTTCTGACTTTTTTGTATCAGATTGGCAGCCGCCGTCCGGCTTCGATCCCCAGGGCCCCTATGCAAGAAGGTCCTAAGTGCTGTCCAGGCATTACTTGTTCCATAGCCTCGGCCCCTCCGTAGCCACCCCTACGTTAAGCCGCATGAGCAGCCGCCGGACAGTTTGATATTGGAGCCGCTATCGGTTTTGTAAATGGCCGATGTAATCTATCAGTTTGGCACCCGCCGTCCAGCTTGGTCTGGCCATGTGTGTGTGTGCGGTGTAGCTGTGAGTGTAGTGCAGGAAGTCCGTAAGTAGGGTCTAGGCACTAGTCTTTAAAGAGCTTCGGTGAGCCGCAACACTACGCTAAGCCCGCTCGCCGGACACGTGACCTGCCACCGGAGATATTGGTAAGATTTTAAAGTTTGTGGTCCCTTCAGATGTTGTGATGGGACGGTCGTGGTTGGGTTGGGGGTGGGGTTAAGTTTAGATGTAAAACGTACAAAATGGTAGGTGACAGCGTGTCGCGGTGACCGTGACATAAGGTACGTATATTTTACATTGAGACATGGACGATATACCTGTGAAGCAATATAGGAAGATGGGTACAAGGGGCGAGCAAAAGAGGCGTAAGAGTAATGTACATTATTATTATTATTATTAGTGAATCGAGGGTCGTGGATGCAAGTACTAGAAGGAAAACGAAAAATACACATCAAACGGTCTTTAATGTAGCAATATGTACATATAGCATAATTAGTGTATTGCGGACTTCGGAGGAGGAGTGGCAACGGTACGGCGCCGCGTGCCCTCTTAAGCCTCCTGTCTGGGAGGATGAAGCCTGCGAACTATCGGCGTCGTACGTCATATGCCAGTACCTCGAAAGGGCCACTGTGCTCAACACTGCAAGCAACGGGTAGGACATACCAATTAATGGAATATTTCTTCATGTGTTACATAACGTAATAAAATGTTATTTGACCGTTTCGATGCGTGTTCTAGGGATGTCCGCGTCCGGTCCAAGCAAGGTTCGACGCAGGTCCCTTAGGATGTTCCTTTCGGGTAGGCACATGGCAAGCATTTTGTGCGCTGTCGTCGTATTGTCCATAGTCGACTTAATTGGGGCAACCAAGTGGAATAATGGATCAACGGGTCCCACTGTGTTAACAGCCCTAGGATCTGTTTCCACGACAGGCACATTGTCTCCTCTTCCTCTACGTGCGGCTCAGGAGAATGGTGGTTGAAGTCTGGGTTCCCGTTGCTGATGACTGGGGGCGATGCCAGGAACAGGCGAACTTCTTCGCCGACTACCTCCTCCCCCTCCCTCCAAATTTCCTAACCGCGTTGCGTGGCTAGTTAGACAAACACCGTGTGAAACAGAACAAAAGGACAAGAAGTCACCATCCGCTAAAAATATATATAGGAGGCCGCTTGTACGTGACAGCAGCAGTCGGTGCTGGAACCGAAAGTAATACTCTGATTACAGAAGAAAAAAAATAATGACGTGAGAGAAAGGCTTCAGAACTGTAAGTATTATTCTGACTACAAATAACGTAAGTGATAGAAGACTTTTTTGGTGTGTGTCGATCCTAAATAGGAGTGTATCTTCTGTAGAGAGAGAGCTACAAACTCATGGCTCGCAGATTCGAGGTAATGGACGCGAATACGACACATTGCAGGCAGTAGAATGCTGCAGGAAGGCAGCTTACCGTGCATTTCTTACCCCTTCAAATAATACGAATCCCATAGCACATTTCCTAGCCAGTTTGAACGATCTCAATGAGCACATCTTACGTGATATGAACGATAGTGATATGGTGGGGATAACTATTCAAAATGAAGTAAACCAGAATGACAAACCTAACAAAATCACGTTCAGGCGGAAAGATCAGATAGCCGCAGACGTGATATGGAGTGTGTTTGTAAAATACTCCTAGTCGATTTCTAGATTCAATGCCTTGGACACGTTATTCGTAACCGTACTTTCGGTGAAGATGCCCTTCGATTTTCGTAAACATGCAACTAAGAGTAGGGCAGACCACTCTCCGTAATGGCGCGCCTCAAGCGAAGTATCGTGGAGGTGCAGGAAGAGGAAAACTGCTTGGCACATTTCTTTAAAATAGCGATTTCGAGATAAGAAAAAGATCTGAATTATAATTCCTATCGAAGGGGTTATTGGGTACGTCCTATCGTCCAAAATTTATGTAAGACGACCGGTATCGATCAATCTAACGTTGCGAGGATTCGCGAATCAGTCAGATTCCAGGAACATTTTGGAAGTATAAGATAGTCGTCTACCACGCTCTGAGTTGCAAGGTATAACGTTCGTTGGGCAGGTCGACTCGTGTAAGTGTATTAATCCGCTTTATGATGATGTCGAAAGACATTATCCCGTGATCGCTAAAATTACTGCTGCCACGGCTAGAAGGTACGTGTGTAAAGGATGCAAAAAATCATGAAGAAGTGACGTCACGCACGCCTGCGATCAGACGTGCAGATACTGCATGGCCAGTCCTCAGCGCGCATTCTCAGACGGTCCAATCCCTTCCTCCGAATTCAATAGAAATTTTAGAAGACGTACGTGCTACGACAAACACGAGCAGCGCACAATGAACAAGACGTCTGTATGCAAACGAAAACGATGTTGCGCGACGAGCGAATTGGCCGTGAAGCACGAAAAGCACGAATGTAATAAACAAATCTGTGACACCTGTAAGGAGAACAAAGAAATAATTCACCTGTGCCATATGACACTGCTCAAGGACGCGTTCGGCCTCCCAGGTAATAAGGTACTTTAAGTCTTTTACGATTTTGAGACCACCCAAACTACCGAGTACACGGACGAGGATAAGTTACACATACCTAATCTCGTCTGCGTGAAGCAGTTCTGTTCGCAATGCGAGGACGTGGAAGCCGTAGATCGAGAATGCGTGCGATGCCGTTAAAGGAAACTCTCGTTATGGCAAAATCCTGTGGGTGACCTGCTTTCATATGTAAACGAAACCCGCTGCTGGGCAAATCAGGTCGTCGCTATAGCGCACAACGCCAAGGCGTATGACCTTCATTTCATCCTCAATTGGGCGATCCTACTAAAATGGAATTCGGAACTCCTTATGATAGGCTTTAAAATCATGTGTATGAAGATGGAGCATCTGATCTTTCTGGATAACGTGTCCTAACTCACATACCCTCTGCGTAAACTGCACGTGGCATTCGGTCTGACGGCCTCCAAATCGTGGTACTACACTATTTCAATACGGAGGAAAACCTAGACGACGAATGTCCCATTCCCCCCAGACATGTCGTATTATGGTGTGAATGAGGTGGGCGAGAAACAGACGTGCGAGTTTC
>Ga0131853_10008336_pt1 | contig 18889 bp, 9 predicted proteins | sample TergutLab28metaG_FD_92764 | JGI IMG/M metagenome (GOLD analysis project Ga0131853, IMG submission 92764) | Labiotermes labralis P1 segment gut microbial communities from Petit-Saut dam, French Guiana - Lab288 P1 (version 2) (version 2) | ecosystem: Host-associated > Arthropoda: Insects >...
CTTATGCATTTTAAACCCAATTTTTATAACCCCCCAAAAAATTATTTTCCCCCCCCCCCCCTACATATTTTCATTAGTTCCCCCATTCCATCCCACATATATCTCTCAGTTACAGGACTTAGTACATTGCAGAAAGCTGTGCTAGTAAATCCACTATTATAGCTTAAAGTGATTAAAACACATGACTTATTCCCTGCAATAAAATTCTTCTGTTCACACCTAAATGTAATGTTACCAGTATTCATAATTCCATCTTTCCAAATTTCACTAAATTGCTTGACCAGCAATGTATGTTTCATGAATGCAAATTGTGCAGTGCATACCTTTGGATTTTTGGTGGAATGATGAATTTCAGCATTTGGCTTACACTGATATACTAATTACATAATTTCTGGGTGAAGTGAGCGTTAAATAAAATATGTCACTGAGCTGTCTGTTAGCACTACTTGAATGGTACTTGTGAGATGGTGTCATATTCTTGAATGGTATTTTAGTGGCATTGATTTTATGGTACTTATCTTGTGTGCTGAAGCAAGGTCTGTTGAGCTCACTGGTCCATAGGGTGGCATGAATGTAGTTTGGTCCTTGAGCAAGAGCCTGGTCATCATGTGCTGATGAATACTGACATTCATTTACCCTCAAGGTTTCTGAATCAACAGTAAGCATTGTTATAAGTTTTTTTTAGTGTTTCAACACATGTGATGAGTGAAAGTCTAGAAGCTTTTGAAAGTGTTTGCCTATACCTACTTTATATAACTTAAGACAGGGATTGAAGTAAAGCACTTCTTTTGTGCTTTAAATCCCAACATTTACAACCTGACAGTTTGGTTGTGTGGTTGCAATAAATGCATTGTGACACAATAAAACAGTCTTCTTGGACTTCTTGACCCTGAAGATGGAGGCACTACACTTTTCCCAAATGCCAGTTACTATCTACCAGTCAACACAGCATAATAACATCTCAGAAGAACTGTATCTGTAGCAGCACAGCTGTGTAAGCAATATTCCTTATGATGTAGCAACCTCCATACAAGAAACAGAACACTCTAGCAGTAGAACCTGGGTTCAAAATTGCCACTGTCAAAGCCCACAATTGGACACACTCTTGAGCTGCTTTCTTCTACTTTCCATCCTTGCAACCTATCTCACAGAGCTCCATCTTAAAGTTATCCTCAATTTCTTTAGTCTTCCAAGTGAACGTTTCCACTCAGGCTTTGTTAGCAAATGGGGTTTGTATAGCATAATTGTTATAGTGACTTGCTATGGGCTGGACAGTCTGGGGATCAAACCACAGTGAGGGCAAGAGATTTCCTTTTCTCCATATCCAGCCTTCTCTATAATTGGTACCAGTGCTCTTTCATGGGGATAAAGTGGCCAGGGCATATCATTGACTACCCACCCCATCTAGTGCCAATTTTGAGCATGAGTAGAGCCATAACTCTATTCCCTCTTTGTACTTGTCATGGTTTGTTATGGGGTGATCTTTACCTTTTCAGACTGAATTCTTTGTGCATTTATCCTCTCCACCATCTAGATTGCACTATCATAACATTATGAGGGGACCAATACAAAACACTTTTTTATTGCATAACATTTTAATTTTGGAAAGTTGGTGGGATAATGACAGTTATGGATCAGAATGATATCTTTCAATCCTGGCTTAACCTGTTTATTTTTTTATATTCATACAGGTATCTGAACCATCACCACTTTGTGAAACAGTATCAGAGCTAAACAGCAATGGATCAAGGCTCTTGCCTGCTCAACCAGACAGATCAGTTGACTACCAGAAGAGTTATGAACTTGGTGAAGAATTCTTCCTGTATCGACGGAAACAACCAATGCATCATAAGGGACAAGGTGACATGCAAGAACATTTAATTGAGATATGTCTGATGCATGCCTTGACTACCCTCTTAATCAGCTAAAGTAAGAGTCAGTAAGCATGAAGAGTTGTTTATTAGAGGATGTGGCGAGTAAGGTGCAGTTTATGACATGAAGGACAGCATTGTCCATTGTGAAGTTATATGTTGTAAGTACATTGTTCTGGAAGAAGAATTATGTCTCAAATCCAACAGTACCATGAAGAGTTTAATTAAAGCTACTTCCAAAATGCTGTCCTGCAGCAGCTGCCTACATCTGTCAGCATCTCTGCCACTGTTTACAGCAATTTTAAAAGCAATCACTTGCAACCTAATGCAAATAACCTTGCATTTTCACTCCCTCTGCGTTCCTTTTGAATGGACTAGCATAATTGTTGGTTTATATATTTGGTGCTTTGTTAACTGCATATTCAAATGATATGAGGGTTATAAATTACATATTCGAGGGGGTAATGGAAAGAAGCAACTTTGACCTGTTCCGAGGTATTGTACGAAACTTTTGGTTGGAAGAATTGAGGAAACCCACAATACAGCATGTCTGGAGAAATCATCTCTGGCTATGATATGAACTCATGATCTCCTAATATGCATGTATGTATGGTATAACAAATCTATTCATCATACATTTGTCATGTATAAATAAAGTGTTGAAAAATCAAATTTTTATTAACATTACATGAGGTTTGTAAATTTACGATCTGCATATTATATAAGACTGTGCACTGCAAACAAAGCAGTATTGTTTATTATTTTTATGACTGCACAAAGAAGTCTCCTATCTTGAGGTCCTGAGGCCAACATCCTTATACTTGACATCATTCCCCCCCACCCACCCACAAAAAAAATCTGATGATGAGCTGTGTCTAATTTTTCATTTGATTACCACACAGGTTCACTGTCCTCCTTCTCCTGCCACATTAGTACTGTGGTCATACACTACTGAAACTAATGATGTTGAACTTTGTTCCATATTTCTCAACACAAGTCACAAAAGTCTATAATTTTACACATATCTTATATTCTTGTTGTTTTAGATGCATTTTTAAAGCTATCAGATGAGATGGTGCTTATGATTTTCCGATGGTTACCAAAGAATATGCTAGTAAGGTGTGCCCTTGTTTGCAAACGCTGGCAAAGAATTGCTTATGATGAAGTACTGTGGACTAGGATGGACCTGGGATCAAGGACTCTTAATTCTGGAAGTCTTGGTCATGTGTTGATGCGAGGAACCATCATCCTGCGACTGGCCCAGGCAGAAGTAAGAATTATCTAATAAAAACTATGTGCAGTATGAAATGCTAACTTTCTGGTTGTAGAACCTGAAGGTTCAATACCACTTACACCAAAGCTGATGATTTAACATGATTCTGAGCCTGTTTCATACAGATTGCATCTTTACAGCCTGCTGCCTTAATATCCACATTTACATCATCATTTTTTTGTTTCCCAAGTTGTTTTATCACCAAAATTTTGTACACATTTCTTGACTGTGCTCTGTGAGGTACGTGTCCAACATGTTGTACCTCCTTTGAATTCACTGTATGAACAACAATAAGTAACCTATATAAATTATAATTTATGTTGTTCCTCTTAGGTCTATATGGTTATTCTGAGGAGCTGAATTTTGAGAAGTGTGTGAGATGATACGAGTTTTTGAACATAATGATTAACTTCTCTTGAATTTACCATATCACAATAAACACTGAAAAATTCACACATATATGTGGTTTGTCTCAAAAGTACGTGTACTGATTTTTTATTTAAATGTCTATTGGACTCACCAGAAATTACAAGCTATCTCCTTCAAAGTATGACCCTTGGGAAGTTACACAGTGGTTCCATTGTTTTTTCCACTGATCATAGCAGTACCGGAAGTCATTTTCCGTAAGTGTGTGTAGCTCATCGGTTACAACTTTTTGTATGTTTTCCATTGTCCCGAAATGATGACCTTTCAACTTCGATTTCAACTTACAGAAGAGGCAGAAATCGCACGGAGCTAGATCTGGGCTGTAGGGAGGATGTGGAAGTATGCAATGTTTTTCTTCGCCAGAAATTCTCAAACTGAAAGTGGAGTGTGAGCTGACGCGTTATCGTGATGCAGCACCCAGTCATCTGCAATGTCTGTGCGGACTCGCTGGACCCATTTTCGAAATCGTTCCAAGATGTCTTTGTAGAAGGCGTGATTAACTGTCTGTCCTACAATCATCCTGACACTCACTCGGTGGTCTTTCGCCATCACAGCTCGCACCACTTCCACATTTCGATCATTTGTTGACAAGATTGGTCTTGCAGAACGAGGGTCATCTTCAACATTTTCTCGGCCCTCTTTGAAAGCTTTGTGCCACTTAAAAACCATAGTACTTGATAGAGTGGCATCTCTATAAGCTTTGGTTAAAGAAGCAAATGTCTCTGTGACAGATTTCTTGAGTTTCACACAAAATTTTATAGCATACCGTTGTTCAATATTTTCCTGCAATGCAAACGTAATGAGGTTATAAAACACGACCATACACAAACAGCAGCAGCGCACGACTGACTCAACCAATCCAGTTGAAACAAGTATGGACATGCAGCCAAGATCACTACCAACACGCCGATATACATCAACGAGGTGCTACTTTACCAATTTGTACAGAGGAAAATCAGTACACTTACTTTTGAAACAAACCACATATTATTAATCACCACTCTATTAACACCATACATAACTCCAACATGTTTCAACCCTTAAAGGGTCATCTTTAGGGAGTATAATTGATACATTCTAGCAGCGTGGGTCAATAAAATGTTACCAGTTGTAAAATTCAATTTACTGTGTAGCACATACTACGTTATGCAGCAGCTGTATAATATTGTGATACTAGTCCACAGGTATGGACAAGATAAAGTTTCTCCTGAATATACTTGGCTGAACTTTATCTTGAATATAATTTCTGATTTTTATTGAATGTACATGTATTTTTAGACATTTCTGAGTCTGCTGGCATATACTGTCTGGAATGGTAAACAGCTGCTAACAGTTTAGAACAGCACAGTACCCCATAGAGAGTTAAAGAAGACGATCAATAACTATTTACCAGTCAATACACTGTAACATACCAGAAGGCCAGAATCTTCATCACCACCATTCTGAGAACCTCAGATCTTGCACTGAAGAAATTCTGTTTTTTTTTTTTATTGCAGGTGTCTGATCCTGTGTTTTTCAGTGATGGTTTACTTCTAACCAAGGAGGTGTCTTGCAAACTGCAGTATTTGGATTTGAGTATGGCTGTAATAACTGAAGAAGGTATAGAAAAATTATGGGAGTTTGCAATGTATCCAACCTATGTCGAGGCCCGTTCCATCAGTTCAAGCTAATCATCCGTTTTGTTTAATTACATGACAGTACGCTGGCAAGATGGAATCATGTTCAATGACAATGTCCTCAATATTTCACCAATTTATTTGTTACAGTCTTCCCTTTTCCAGTTTTCCAGCTTTTCTTATAGCTTATTTTCCTGGAGTTTTGTATGTGTTTTTTTTTTTTTTAACTTTGTACTGGGGTAAGAATTAGTTCTTGTTATGGTAGTATTCTATGGGCCCAATGCACCAGCTCCAGATGGTAGATGAATAATAGGCAGGGAAAAACCACAGTGTTCAGAGGTGAACCTACTCTAATTACATTTGTAATGCCTGTCTGCAGCTGTGCCATTATCTACCCTTGCAGTATGCTGAGATAGACTTTGACTGCTTGAGCATGAAGATGAAGGCAGTTGATCTTCCACACTGTCAGTTACTCTTTACTATCAACACAGCATAACAACTCAGAAGACTTGAATCTTCACTATTTGAATGACTGGGCATAGACAGATACATTGATAACAGTTATATAAACTCTCTTAACCCTTTGAAGCAAATGGTCTCTATATGTACCATCTGTGTTTACATGACACATCTCTACACTTTGCTCACAGAGTGCCTTTATGTGTTCCATGTTTTTCAAAATAATGGTGACTGTTTTCTTGTGCAGCATTAAGTGGTAGTCTTCGTAATGGAAATGAACTGTTTACTGTAAGGTAGGAACTGAATTTTTAATGGTTGTTTAGATGGATTTTATGCCCAAAATGGTTCATGATTTCTGTTAATGGGGAGAAACTATTGAAAAATTAACTGGAAGTCTTACAGATGAAAGTATGTGTATGTGGGGGTCATCTGATTCCAGTGCCATCAGTCAGACATTAAGTTTTGTGGCCTTCAGACAATTACTGCCATCTGTCAAGCATTAAGCCTCTTATAGTGAATGTACATGCTAAGGCTTTCTGGTGATGAATACTGTCTTTCAGATACTGAAAGCATGTACACTTAATCATACATAGTCAGTAATTATCATATTCATGATCTTGTTTGAATAGTATGATGAATATAACATGATAATTCCTGAATTCATTTCTGCTGTTGTTTTGAATTTTATGTGTAAATGTTGATCTCTATTATACTTAGGCCTTGCTGACTTGTTGAACGTCTGCAAGAATCTTCGGAAACTCAGTCTGGAGCATTGCACTGTTAGTGATAACGTATGTGCTGCAATTGGGCAAAATCATAACCTGGATGTTCTCAACATGTCTGCATGCTATGGTGTCACTCAGAGTTGCATAAAAAATATTCTTACTGGCTGCAGAAAGTAAGCATGATTAAATACTTGTTTTAATGAATGCCACACATTGTTTCTGATCTGAGGACTAGTAGCTTGATTTATTTGTTTATTTATTTATTTGTGGTTCGTTTAATTATTCTTTCAGCAGTTCACATTCTGTAGTGCCAATGGTAGGCTGATTGGTCAGTAATGTTGTGGAAGGCACTAACCATGACCTAGTTTGAGATACCATTCTGGTATTTGCCTAGAAAGGCTGAGGAAAGCCACAGAATTCCTCATATTTTTGCCTCCAAGTATGAGATGTAAATCATAATTATTTAAGATAAAATTTTAATTCCTGATACAAATCTAGCAAATATTAAAAGGAGGTCTCTCTCTCACTGAAGTAAGGATGTAGATTCAAGGGCGCTTGAGAAAAATACAGTACAGTAATCTCTCAGTTTACAAGCTCAATTCATAACTTAAAAACCATTTGTAAGGCAAAAAAACTCAAGGAAAAATAATTAATTTTCTATTTCTTCCCATGTTATCAATTTTAATTGGTTCCAGAGGTAAAAAATTTCTCCCCAGACATGAAAGTTCACTTTAATGCAACACAGAATGGTACCTGCATATTATAACAATAACATTAATGGTCAGGTAATACATTTAAACAACATTCTTAGTCACTAACCTACACATAGGGAGCAGTTACACCCCTACACTTGTACAAAAGGTTCTGAACATCTGGTGCCCTTGTAATAAATATGATACATAAAAATTCCTTAAGACATAACTGATGCACAATGAGTAACGCCAAGGACACCGAACTTCAAAACAAAGCTGTGAGAACAATGAGATGCCGTGCTGCTTCCGCACACACCAGTCGGCACAATCAAGAAGATTCAGGAATAAGAGCCACTGGGAAAAATTGGTTTGCAAGAGGAAAGAAGTCATATACATGAAAATGTGTGATAATTGAAAAATAAGTATTAATTTGTGCATCTAATTTAAGCAAAAACTCGTACACCAAATATTCATTTACCAACAGATTACAGAATATGAACTGTAGAGAAATGCACCTGCAGGAATTGAGAAAATTGGATAATAATCAGCTTCATAACTTGTACTTATTTTCTAATAGTATTGACACGATTAACCATTAAACAGCCTATGATTGTATATGCAAATGCACACAAAAACACCCCTAGAAATTCATTTTATATATTTAGGCAACAAGGAAATTTACTGCATTTTTAAGACATGCTGTATAATTTCTGTTTTATTTTCCACAAAATGCTGATTCTTTTGTAATTCTATCTTTTTCTTTTCTAATACCTTTTTCCTTAACTATGCATTAACATTTAAATAACAACCTGATCATGTAAGGGTTAAATAAAAGACGAAACAGGTTTTGGTTGAACGTTTGTGTTCAATAATCACAGGGGTATTTGTAGTGTTTTTTTAATGCAACTTTCCTTAGATTATAAGGTATAACCAGCCTTGCTTAAATTGGAGTTAGAAATCACAAACAGATGAAATATAAGTGCAGTCTTGTTTGCATATCAAAGATTAACAGTCAAATGAATGTAATTAGTTTTATGATCCTGACATCTTGCCTATTTTAATCTGATGTGTATTCTCTTTTTACCAGGTTGTCAGCATTTAATATAGCTTGGACTGATCTGTCAGTGACTGCTCTAAATACTCTCTGCACTGAACTGCCTAGTTCAATACAGAGGATTAATATTAGTGGCTGTCGCAAGACTCTTAATGATAATCGTACGTATTGTCTTAGTTTTTTCATATTTATTGCCAGCTACAGGACAGAAATTTGGTTCAGACTAAACATGAAAAGTTATTCATGTTCTCATCTACTAGTTACAATCACAATTCTTTACTTTAAATGAATGAATAAATTTATACTTCATAATTCAGTAAACCCAGATTGGTTACTTCATTATATAGTTTTTTTTATGTAAATGTAGTCAAATTTCCATTTCATGTAGTCTGCTAAAGCTATACACTGATCTACAGGACAGATAAAAATTAAATACTGTTGGGTCCACAGACTTTGTTGTGTTTTGATCACAAAATAGGTCTGAATTTTTTGTTCAAAATGGAAACATAATTGGAAAGTGTGTCCATTCACATGATTCATCCCTGAACTACTGAATTGGTTTCAATTAAATAATGGCAGATATACCAAAAATATGCTGGGAAATTAGATTTTCATTCATGTCTGTGTTACATAACTGCTACTTTACAAGATGATCAGCTCATACATCTTCATTATTTTTCATCAGAACAATAATGTTTGTGAAAAAATGTAGCCTATATCACAATAAGACCAACTTTAATTTGAAACATTTTTCAGTATAGTCAGCATTCAGTAGAGCGTAGTAAACAATTTCTGGCCGTGCAGTTATATTTAGGTTATTACCTTCATAATACTATTTGTATGACCGGAAATTATGCTCAGTTCACTAGGGTTTGAAAAATAAAATGGATGCACTTTCAATACATATGTGTACTCCAATTACTGGAGTGTCCTTCCCCACATCATGTGTTGCCCCTACACAGACATCCACAGTGCTGTTCTTATTTTATTCGTTCCTGTTTTTTTGTGACATACCATATTTATCCAACTATCATGCACATTTTTTTCTGAATGCTCTGCATAAACCTGGACATGTTTCATATTTAATAATAATAATATTTATTAACTGCAATTGGGTTGTCAACCAGTGGCAGTGGTTATTTGACATGTATACAAAATATGAAATTGGTTACTAATAAATTTAAGTCGGGAGGGCTATGTGAGAAGCATGTAGTGGCAACTTGGAATCTTGGGAACCATCTCAGCATTTGCTTATAGACACAGGGAAACCAAGAAAAACCTGTGTTTAGGTTTGAGGCAACAAAATATTCAATACACACTCAGAGGTGAAACAGCTTGTCAAAAGTAGATTAGGCAGCACCACCAACTCAACAATTAATACTAAATAATGCTACTACGACAGTTAAGATGAAAACTGAATCATTTCAGCACATACTACCACTACTGTCTTTGTAACCAGTTACCACAAATGTGGCTAACATTGTGCTGATGGGAACTATGCAGAATACAGGTGCTGAATAGTGCCATAATAACTGAACGTAAGAAATCCCAGTCATGGTGCAATGATGCAGTTTTTGTCCCCTAACAAACAACCCCTCTATTACACACGTCTACAAACACAATCCAAGTTTTAATACAGTTTTAATGCTTATCATCTGAAGCACTGAAATTAACTTCCAAGATTATATGGTGTTGCAGCCCAGTAGAACACACACAGTCTGAACACACCACTGTAGAAACATGTTGTATAAGGAAGATTTGATTTAGAAATGTTCATGGGATCATTTCCTGTAGAAGCTTTTTATTCCCTACCCCTGTTTGTGTACGTATGCATGTTGCAGGCAAAGAAGTGCCCAGGTGTAGTTGAGCAAAGTTAAATGTAGCATCTGTAAACACATTATTTGATTTTTGGTGTCAATAATATTCTCACTGTGGAAGTTTCATTTTGCTTGGGGTTCCATTTTTCTGGGATAGAATACTGTGACAATGTGTAATTTGATTCTGGTGTTAGCTCAAAATGCTGGGATGCTACAACACAGCATCACTGCCCTCAAGAACAGAATCCTCAGCTGCACCACTAGCAAAACGTCAAAACTTACACCTTTATTATTATTATTATTATTATTACTACTACTACTACTACTACTACTACTACTACTAGTAGTAGTAGTTAAATAAGAGTTTAAAAAATTGGCCAGATGTTTTGTGCAAGGATTTGTGATACTTGGATAAATACATTATAAGGCTAGTTCAAGGTTTCTTGCATTGATTTTTCAAGATTGCACATTTGTCTATTGAAGGACCCTGTGCTCTGCATCACCTCCTACCACAGTAGGACTTTGCAAGATGGCAGTATAAAATATCACGGAATACGCTTTAGCACCTCGAAGGTTTTCTCTAATTTAATGTTCAATTTCACTGATCCCAAGCCATGCATCTCATTGTTAATTTCCTCAGGTTAGCATTCATATTCATTGTCCCGAAGGAAGATAAATGGGATATTCACTGTAGTTTGGCACATCTGTGTTTGCAGATGTTCGTCAGTTAGTGGCTGCCTGCCCTGAACTGGTTGAGTTGGACCTCAGTGACTGCACAACCCTGACTTCAGAAACAATAAGTATTGTAATGCAGTTAGATAAAATAGAATATCTTGCACTGAGTCGGTGCTATGGTGTAGCCCCATCTGCATACTTGTAAGTACTACAAATCCTCACATTTGTTTTTAATAGAGTTTACATCAACATTTTGATATGATTTTTACCTGTGCGAGACTTGTTGAAAAAGCAAATGTAAACTGATAAAGACAAGGAACGGCACTTTGCTGGAGGACAACTGAGCACATGCATTACCAAGCAGACTATGAAGAGGTTTTTTACTTACATAGTCATAAATCATACCCTTGACACTGTAAATTATGTTAGGTCTGAGACAGTTAAGTCTTATATTTTTTAAAACGGCATTTTAAGAGCTTTGACTGCATAACAATATTTCTTCATGTAATAATTTCTGAACCAAAATAATTGTTATAGTTCCTGACTTGTTTTATAGTTTTATTTTTGTGGAATTTAGGCCCCATTCCCTTTAAAATTATTAGCCAAAGGAACTAGTATTTAATACAATGACCCGTGTCTGAACTACATTAGAAATGAACTCCATCATTACAAGGAAGAGAAGAGGTTAGGACCATAATGTCTGATTTTTTCACTATGTTTTTCTTTTACAGTTTGTTGGTCAAGATAACAAATGGCAAAATTTTTTAAGACGCCATGCTGTACTGTGTGTAATAGTACCCAAAAGTGACCACTGTTGTGCAGTTCATGTGTATGTATTGCTATTGCAGGCAGTTATCATCAGTTAGCTCACTAATGTACCTGGATGTCTTCAATTTGATGAGTGAGCAATCAGTAGCAAACCTACAAGATAACCTTCCTGAAGTGGATGTTAACAAGTTCCTGTTTTCAAGTGTTGCCCGTCCTACTGTTGGCATACGAAGGACCAGCATCTGGGGTCTACGTGTTCGAGACTGATCAGCCAACACGTACTGGGCACATGAGATACTTTTATAAGTCTGACTTCATTTGGAAACTGGATACAATGAGGAAAAGTGTTGTGGTGGATACTGAACTTAGAACAGATGTGGAACACTGAAGGAACATGTGGCACACTGCTGCAACCATCCTTTGTCATTTGTATTTCCCTGTTACTAGTCGATGAGAGTGAAGCACAAGCATAAATGCCCAAAATTGTTTCGGTCACTAAAATATTCTACAATATTTTATTTCATCCTGGACATGTTCTAAGAAAATCCTTGCAATAAAGAACCTTGCTAATTACCCATGTTACTTCCCATTATGTCAATTTTCATATGGGTGTAAATAAGAATCCATGTTTTGGTGCTAGTTTTATAATGTAACTTTATTTCATGTTGATTCTAAGGGACTCAAATAATACCTGTTATAGGTAAATAAGTATATGAATATGGGGTAATTGGGTGTGTATAATTTCATGTGGGATGGCAAGACAACATACGTAACTTGAAAAACACAGGCAAAGTATGTATAACATAACGAGGCGTATAACACAGGCATGTTCTTGCAACTGTCAGTGGAAAAGCAGCAAGTATTATATGTGAGTATGGTCTTATTTATCCAGCATGCAATGAGCATCCGCCAGGTTGCCATCTGTGGTCTGCCCTACTCTAAAATATTTTCCCCATTATCTCATAAACGGCACGATTTTCCAAAAAAAAGTTATTGAACACAAAATGTGTGTTTTGACATCCTCTACATTTCTCATTCTAAGAACTCAGCGAGATATGATCGAAAAATGGCTAGTGGTCGTCATGTGAGTACCTGTTATTCCTGTTCGATTTTAATGAAACTTCAATTTTCTTGGCAGTGTTTCGAAAAATACTCGAATTGCAGGCACATTCGTCTACAGAACAGAATTGTTCCATGCGGACAGGTCCGTAATCCATGATCACAGCAAACATGGATATCATCGATATATTTCTGAATTCTCGAAGTTATGTCGACAGTAAATGCGATTAAAGCCTCATTTACAATAGTCAAGTCGCCGACAGCAACGCGAAAAGACTGGGCAAGGAAGGCGTGATTCTCGTTAAGTATGAAACGTTGCAAATGTGCTACTAGAAGTATACGCAGGCAGAGATATTATTATTATGTTTGTTATTTGTGAACGTTTGAAAGAAAATATAGTACGACATTGCCTATTTTGTGACTTGTATGGTAAATAAAACATTAGGAAATGATGAAAGCTGGAATAGAAATACGACACATTAAGAGGTAGAAAAAAGACGAGCTAATCATTGAAGGATTAACTGCGGGTTGTGTTTGGAAAGAAAAGTGTTGGAAGCTATAATAAGCCAGTAAATAAAAGAAAATATAGTCGAAGAAGACGAAGTATGACATAATAATGGCTTTGCGAGGGAATTAGTGTGGTTCTAAAAAGCTGACAGGTTCTTTCGAAATGTAAATATTACACGACTGTAGATGCCTAAAGGTGGTGACAGCTAAGGTAAAATACAAGATATTGTGCTTAGTTGATTTGAACTTCGGCTTTATCGTAGTTACTAATTTGTCGGTCTTTTCCACTGACGTGAGATGATTTAAATATACTTCACTACTTCCTGAGGCCAACATCTGAAATGTATAGAATTGAATCTCCTACTTAATCCCATTTATGTCCCATCAGATCTGCTTTTCGACATGCAGTTGCTTTTTCTCTCAATGTGGCCGCGGCTACACCCTTGTTATTTTTAGTGACATCAAAGTCGACTGCTTATGGATACAGGGCCTTGTGAATGAGGCTTGAAATAATCGAAGGCAACGTGGATGTAGACGAAATATCCGTTTCGAATTACAGTAGTACGTGTGAATAGTAGATTGCTTCCCAAAATTCTGTTGTGAAATAAAGACGTAAGTGAATGGACATTTCAGTATTACTGAAATAAATAGGGAATAATGCAGATGTACATGCACTAACGTTGTAGGAGAGGGCTGCCAAAGTGGAGTTTAAACTGCAGTTAAATTCATGTTGTGTGATTATGTCTATTGTTTTACAGGTAAATCATGGCAGACACGTCCCATAGCGACATTACGTTAAACGAAACTCTGGACTCTCGTACGGATTGTTCATCCACAGTTTCAGGTGGTTTAAGTATGAGCGCGGAGGATTCACTAATTGGATTAAATCAGAAACAGGTTATATTGGACAATTCGTTGTTGAGTGGTGGTGATTCGAATCTCAACCCTTTTCAAAAGTCGGAGACACAAATTGCACAAGATTTCATAGTGAATGAACGTTCAGATATGCTACAGAATAATTACAGCACCAAAAGGAAGCGGGATGTTAGCCCTGACAGCTGTAGTTTTTTCCAAGATGACGAAGGTACGTAACTATGACAATATACAGGGACGGTTGTGTTGAATTGCGGAATATGTTTTAGGCTACTAACTACAGAGTGGCCTGTGACTGAGTCATTTCATTTCAGATGAACACAAAGATAATCAAATTTGGCGAGCTTATAGACCCTGTAGAAATTAATGAAATTGCCAGAATTTAGCTGTACATGTGAAGTAGATATTTTTAGCAGGACTAAAGAATATGAGACAAATTGTAGTTTTTGACATGACACAACTTGCAAAAGTTAAGCTGTACTGAGGCTTGAGGCCTTATTTGAAAGTTAATGAAATTCTGTTTCCATTGAGGTTCCAAATACCTGGGTGTACAATTGCTTTGTTACCAGAGCCTCATTTGACCTTGAATGTTGTGATGTTCTGCATGTCTGCAAACCGAAGGAAAATGTTTCTAGCACTCATTAAATATGGTGACTAAAATCTTCTTATTGACTGCAATATATTGTATGGACTCTGACTCAGACTGGCAGTGAGCACTGTGCTGCATTGCATGGTCGGGGTTACAGAGTGAAATTAGTTGTCCGAAAAATAATGTTCCTATATATCATAATCCTTTGATACCAAAATTATGTCAGTTAACACATTTTATTTTGGATCCATGCTTCTGATCTGTAAGTCAAACACCTTTCTACATATTCCACTTTCACTTCTAAATGAAAAATGTAGGCAATATGTTTTTGCTGTGTGATGACTTTACCAGTGAGGGATAGTGTATGGGTATTTATTGGTAAGAAGTAAGTGGGTAGTTACAGCTGGTTGAAGATATTAATTTCTTTCAGAAGAAAGCCTTGGCTCTGGTGCTGAATCAGACATTGATGACACAACTTCTGAAGAGAAGCCAAGTGAGCCATTAAAAGCGCAGACCCCATTACGTCACTATGATCCAACCATTGACACAAAACTTCCTGACACAGTGTCATTACTGACGACTCCAGAAGGAGGGAAAGTTTATCTTGTTGGTACAGCACATTTTAGCATGGAGAGTCAGGAGGATGTTGCTAAGGTAAGGTGCATGAAAAAAACAAAACTCATACCAGCTACTAGTATTTTCTTTCTAGTTTGTGAAAAACTGGGGATGGAAGATCTAGTGAACAATCTCCTGTTCAGTTGATGCTGGGGTATTACAGCATGCTGTCTGGTAAATACAGGTGTTTTGGAGGAGTGACTGTTTACTGGCTTCGAAGTGCTTGCTGCCCACCCTATTTGTGTACAATATTCACATCTTTCAAGTCGTTTATTGTGATCTTGCATAATTCTTTTACATCAGTGTTTCTTTACAGAAGTTAATTCAGTTCTAATCAAGATTTTTGAGTTCCTATGCTTCATTTGACAGGATTTTGTGATAACCAGCTATGGCAGCTTTCATTGGATAAGATGTGTCAAGGCCATGGAATGATTTCATACCCATTACCGAACAGCTCCATGTTATCAGTATTGCATTTTCAACTGCAAGTTGTAGTTTGTTTGCACTCATTAGCTAGCAGAATTGTGAGTCATTTCATTGTTGTCTGGTGAATTTTAGTGTTATTTGTTTTTCAGAAGTTCATAATATCTAGCTGTTTATCATGAATTAAATTCTGGACTTGAGTTGGGTATGTGGGAGATTAATCTGAAGCATCCTGAATTACAATGACAGTATGAAGCTGGGCGGATAGGGAAAATTTAACACCAAATGTCAGAATAACCAGTAATTTACAGTGTGTATGGTTTCTCAAACTGGTACTGAGAGTTCTCAACATATTGGTAACGAAATTATCTCAGATGTGTCACAAAATCGCTACATATTCATAGCACACAAAGAGATACTTTCTGTCCTAAAGTAAAAGATTGAGTGTAGTGCGGTTGCTGAAGAAGTAATCTGAACCTTGGACCACATTTTATAGCCAAGTGTAAGTGGGAGAGGGCATAAAGGTAAATTCATAACGGCATACATTTTCCCCCACATGTTGAATAGTTACTTGGCAGGAGAAGATTTATCATTTATTAAAACAATAGTGACACAGCACAGAATAAAGGTATGTAATTCTTTAGTAGGACATTATTTGTTTGCCTGCTTTTTTGTCATTCTTTTGCTTGATGCCACAGAAACCAAATGGAAACCTCAGTTACTTATGAAGGTACTGTTGGATGGTAGTAATAAATGACACTGGAATGCACATTTTAATAGGAACAGTTGTGTTGACCATTGCTGGAAAAAATTTAGATCACACAGCAGCACCGTGGTTCTGGTAGGTTATTTGTAGACTCTTGTGAGGAAGCCATTTTCGGTGGTTTAAGCATGTAGTGTGTGTTCGGAGACAAAATGAAATAAACCCAGATCAAATACAAGTAGCAGTGGATGAAACAACAGTGTTTCTCTGTTGGGAAAAGGTGCCCTGGATTGTCATCGATGTCGTCATCATCTTCATCTTCATCGTCGTCGTCGTCATCATCATCATAATTGTGATTGTCAAAATGTCTTTGCATAACTTTTTAAGTTCACAGCACACATGTTTAATGGAAGAATGATAGTGCAGTTAATTGGTTGTGATGTATAAGTGGATCATTGGAAGGGTTATTGGTGGATACCACAGGTGTTGATGGAATCTGTGTTCCACTAGCGTACTGTAAGGATATATTATGGAACAAAACTGAAGAATACTGTGGTCAAAATATTTAATTGATTTTAATAAAAGTGAAAATGTTAAAGGCAGAATAAAGTGAGAAGTTCCATAAAAAATTTAGCTCCTCTGAAACTCTGGGCTACTGTTGGTATTGCAGTATAATTATTTTAATGTAACCTGGAAACATCTAATTTTGTTGTGGCCACTGTTGTTGTGTATGTAACTACCACAGCTGTGTCATCTCCAGATCGATCGGTTAACCATTGGATGGTAAGATATGTTAGATTTTGGAAAACATGTGAATGTACCGTTCACTGCATAGCATGTGGTGTATCCCAACACGTTTTTGTTGCAGGTAATCCAGGCTGTGCAACCTCACATAGTGCTGGTTGAACTGTGTAAAGCAAGAGTGAATATTTTGCAGCTGGATGAGAAAACTATCTTGGAAGAGGCCAAGAGCATTAATTTTGGTTTGTAAATTTTGCTGTCATAAATACAGAGAAAAAAATTAATGATATTTTAATTGGATATTACATGAACAAGGAAGATGATTTTGCTGTATTGATACATACAGAAGATATTTTTCCCTGACTTTAGTACATGCAAACCAATGATCAGCTTGCATTTTTACATTAATAGTTTGATATTTATTGGGTAAATCATGTAAAATTTAATAACTTAAAAAAAAAAGTTTTTATATGCTGATCAGATTAGCAATCTTCAGTGCCATTTTTTTAAAGAAAATTAGCCATAATAGTGTCAGAACTTCCACATATTTCTGTATGGGTTTTCCATTTTAAAATACCATGGTTCCTTTAATCCTGTCCCACCAAATTAGATAACATTTTGTTTGTCATTATGACTGTTACCTTAGTTCTCTTTACATTTACTAACCAGATACAGATATAAATGCATTACAAACTTTAAAATGTGGCTGAACCACACAGTCATGTCTTTGCTATCCTAGTGGTCAAAGGTTGGAGACTGCCTTCTCACTCTTTGTTGTTTATGAACATTGTGTGAAATACTAGGTATATGATACCACCAATTTTGTGAACAGAGAAAGTGCAGTCAACCATCAAGCAGAATGGACTATTCCATGGTCTTATGTACATCCTTCTGTTCAGTATGTCAGCACATCTTACTAAGCAGTTGGGTATGGCTCCAGGTGGAGAGTTCCGAAGGGCATTTGCTGAGGTTAGTTGTCATACATGAGATTTTTTGAGTTCTTATACAGCATGACTGAAGATGTTTGTTGTGTGTGTTCATAGAATATTGTAACTAGTCCTGCTTATCACCCTAGTTTTTGTCAGTTGGCATTGCTAGTCAGTACTTGTATGGACAGTGGCTAAGTTCATACACTGTGAAAGGTAAAGTGATGTACAGTGTCATCCATGATTAGTTGTTAGTTAATCAGGTGAGAAAGAAATTTATTACTTTTACAGAACTGAAGCGTTTGTTACTTGGTTTGGCACTGTCCTGAGTAGGTTAATTTCTATCAGTACACAGCCTCATAACCCAGAATGCAGTAATGTTCAATTTATTCAATGTGTGCCAAGTGTCCTGCCCATCTAATTCTTGGTTTAATAACCTCCAACTAATATTAGAAAAGAGTAAAAGTTATGAAGCTGCTCTTAATGTATTTAAGTTATCTGTTACAGGGGTGTCCAACCTTTTTCTGGCGAAGGGCCATAACCATTGTTGTAGGTTGGTTTGTGGGACATATACATGGTTATTCATAAGTCCCTCCAGGATTTCCAAACTCGACTGCGCAACAATCAAGACAGACACGGCAGAGCATATCAATAGGTAGAGAATCTCTCCAAGTTTTTTTTTTGTACTAGGGGCCTTGGCGTACTTGCAGGTTCCACCACTAGGGGGTAGTCATGATGAAAAACGGCGTTCATAGTGAATAAGAAAGTGTTCTGTGTCTTGGAATATGCCAAAACTGAGTCAATTGTGACGGTGCAATGGAGGTTTTGGATCATGTACCACACAGAACCACCTATAGACAAACAATTCGTGAATGGTACATGAAATTCCAGCAGAGTGGCTGCCTGTGCGCTGTGAAACAAACAGGCTGTCCGGGCCCATCGGCTGAGACTGTTGAGCGTGTGCGAGAAACGTTTGTCAGGAGCCCTCAGAAGTCAACAACTCGCGCGAGCCGGGAATTGCAGATGTCTCAGTCAAGTGTTTGGCGCATTCTGCGCAAATGTCTTCGCGTAAAAGGA
>Ga0131853_10008337_pt1 | contig 18888 bp, 13 predicted proteins | sample TergutLab28metaG_FD_92764 | JGI IMG/M metagenome (GOLD analysis project Ga0131853, IMG submission 92764) | Labiotermes labralis P1 segment gut microbial communities from Petit-Saut dam, French Guiana - Lab288 P1 (version 2) (version 2) | ecosystem: Host-associated > Arthropoda: Insects >...
ACCAATTTGCACAATTCCAAAGCCAATCATAATCATTCCTAACGCTCGAATCAATCCAAAAATAAAATTGGATAAGTTGTTGACCACAGTAATTGGATCATTGGCAACCACAGTTGTGACACCAATTGTCTGAGATAGGATAAAAGCACCATAAGCAATAAATGCTAGTTTTCCTACCTTTCCCACTTTCAGCTGGGCTACTTTTCCCTCGTTATTTTTGTTTTTGCATTTAATGCTGTTTTTGATTGCTGAAAATTTTTCCATAGAAATAAAATCCTCCTTATTTTTTAAACATTTCTTCTAATTCTTCATTTGATAATAGTTCGTATGAGGTGTTGATAGATTTGTATGTAATCGCATGTCGCAAGTCGTCTGGCTCAAATGAAAACTTGATGTTCGCATCTGCCTGAGTTACTTCACCATGCTTGTATATAGGGGCTGCTCCATCAGCAGTTTTTGATAATTTGGGATGTTTTAAAATATCAAACTTTAAATCCATAATTGGACGCTCCCCTCGGATAAAAAGAAGTGCATATTTATTATCAAGCATTCTTACCTCATCAGGTGTTAAAAGCTCACGCCCTGCATTTTGATAGTTCGTATTATAGTTACCACTCCGTCCAGAACTTTTTCCATATGTGTTTGTATCAATCGTTTCTTTTCCTAATAATTCAGATACATACTTATGTGTACTTTGTTCATTGCCACCTAAATATAAAAAGCTATCACAGTTTCCTACGATAGATTCCAATTGCTTTTCAAATAGAGCTTTAAGTTGCGCTAAGTTTTGTAAAATTATAGACACCGAAACGTTACGTGAGCGCATAACTGATAAGATTTTATCGAAATCATCTGGTAAACTTACATTAGCGAATTCATCCATCAAAAAGTGTACATGCATAGGTAAGCTTCCGCCATGCTTATGATCAGCACTATAAAACAATTGTTGAAATAGTTGAGTGTATAGAATACTGACAAGGAAATTAAAGCTCGTATCATTATCAGGTATGATCGCAAATAATGCGACCTTCTTCTCACCAAGAGATTCTAAATCAAGTTCATCTGTTGATGTTAATCTCGCAAGTTCATCTAAATTGAATTTCTCCAATCTTGCTGCAAGGGTAATTTGAATACTCTTTAATGTCTTAGCTGATCCCGATCTATAATTTCGATAGTATTTTATCGCAATATGATCGGGATTGTTTTGTTCAAGCCTATCAAATAGTTCATCAAGAGGACTAACCTCGTTTTCTTCTTCTTCATTGATTTCACCTGCTCTTAGTAGCTCCATCACCATCGGAAAGTTTTGTTCTTCTGGTGGTGCTTCGTACTTGAGGTAGAAAATCAAAGCTAGTAGTAACATGGATGCTGCCGTATCCCAAAATGGATCTTGAGATTGTGCGCCTTTTTGCGTAGTAGACTTAAACAGATTAGTCACCAATCGTTGTACATCATTATCTGTGTGTAAGTAAACAAAGGGATTGTAACCATGACTACGGTACATGTTAATTAAATCCAAAATAAGAACTTCATAGCCTTGTTCTTCCAGTAACCTCCCTGTATCTCGGGCGATCTCACCTTTCGGATCAAGAATTACAAGAGAGCCACTACATTGCATTACATTTGGTTTCCCAAAAAACCTTGTTTTACCTGAACCAGAACCACCACATACAAGTATATTAAGATTCCGACGATGTTTTTTGCCATCAAACCCGATACGAACATTCTGAGTCAATAGCTTATTTTCAAGCCCTCGTCTATCTCGATACTTTTTATTAACCTTAGCTGCATCACCCCATTTGGCTGAACCATGTTCTTCTCCTCGGCGGTAATTTCGACGAGTGGATGAATAAATTCCAATTGCTAGAACATATGCACCTAAAAAAAAGAGGACAGCTTTTAAACTATCATCAACGATTGTAATCTGAAATGGCTGCTCTATCGCAACACTTAAATATGGAATCATCTCTATTATGCTATGATGTACATAAGGCGCAACCATTAATGCCAACCAAGTAACAAGGATCACACCACAGAAAAATAAAAGCAAATTGCTTTTCTGTTGTTGTTGATTAGGTTTCATTTAGCGCTCCTGATCTCTATTTTTTTCCGATTTATTTTTATCGAAATTATTTTTATCGAAATTATCTTTCTCTAGATGTTGGTACATCTCTTTGTGAATTTCTCCTAAGACATCTCGCATTGAATTTAGATCACCTCGAAACTCTTGTTGCCTTAGTTCTGCTAATTCAGGTGGTAATTGTTCAAAAGAAAATGCAGAGGTATCTACTCCATATTTATGACTCAGCATATAGGATACGCAATAAGATTTAAATTCAGAGCGAAAGGGATCTTCATTATGCTTGAGTTCATAAATAGCTGACGCAACTGCTAGCGTCATACTGTTAAAAAGCTGAACTTCAGATAGGTCTTTACGCAAATAAATGGTTTGTTGTGCGTCATTATAATAGGCTGTTACTTCAAGATCATCAATCGGTTGAAATCCTACTGGACTTGCTTCAATCAACGCAGTGAGCAGCTCACGTATTGGCTTCTGCTCCATATCTTCTGTTTTAATGCGTGCAGTCGTATGAGAAACATCATAGACTATTTTGGCATTAAAAGAAGTTGCTGTAGTTCCATCTTGACGCTCGTAAAGTTTGCCCGGTTCTAAAATCGTAATTTTATTATCCTTAGCACTTGGATTTAAATATACTCGCTTCTTTTTCCAATCTTCATAGCTTTTTAACTGAGTAGCTTCTGGCATTTGGGCAGAAACTAAAATGGCATTGGTTGGTGTGTAACGATCAAACTGACTTTGAACTTCTAAGTATTGCTTGAACGCTTGTGGGTTCGTTGCGATCAATTCAGTCGTTTTATCAATTAATTCATAAGCATCTTTTCTCTGCGCTTGTTTTTGCTCAGACCATGCTCTTTTATCAAAATTATTCCCCCATGCTTGTCTATCGGTATTTTCTTCTTTTTTTCCTTTGTTAAATACATCGTAAATACTCATTTATATTACCTCGCTTCGTTAAATTTTTGTGATTTTTTCATTGTTGATACTTTGGATTGTTTCTTACGGTTTGATATAAGAGCCTGTAGCTCTTTTTTCACAGTAGGCTCTTGAGGTGATTTAATAGTATCCTTTGCGGATTTCATTGGCGTGTCTAAGATATTCCTTGATAGAGGAAATCTTTCCGTTTTCTTCATTGGAAGATTGGTTGTCGGCTCTTTCTGCCGCATCGGCTTTCCCAACAAATCATCAAGTTATCTTTCTGCTGCTCCTATATCAGGCTCTTTATCTTTTTTATCACTCATATCAACTATACCTGACTCCCGATCTTTTCTTACCATCGGTTTAGGCAAAATAGTGTCTTTTTGAGTGACACTCGACATGCCATAACGTTCGACAATCCTGTTGATCATTGGCGCACATTCAGCTTTTGTAATAATATCTACCTGTGCATTAGGGTCTTTATTGTTTCGATCTGTCAATGCACAATATAACACACCATATTTTTTTGCAACTTCTGTGAATTTCGCTAAGTCACTATTTTTGACAGTAAACATAGTGAGTTCTTTACCAGATTTCATCATAGCTTTTAAGCTCGCCTTTCCTTTTTTACAAGTTTGCTTATTCTGGTTTTGATCTTTTAAAATGGTATATAACAAGATTGCGATATGTTTAGCAGCTGCACCTGTAATCTTTGCAGCAACTTCAACGCCGTTTAGACTCAACCTGATAACTTGCTCTGCTGCGTCTCCTCCTGAGTTCATGATTCATCAGCTCCTTTCGTTCATTTTTTTCGAGGGCTCGAATAATCTGTAATGTTTCTTTCAAACCATTACTACGAATCATAATCCCCTCGCACAATTTCACCTCCTTTCGGAGGGCTTTTAGTCGCCCGCTTATTTCTGAAAGCTGGATCTTGATAGTTACTTTTTTTTGTTCATCCTTAGTTGTTCGTGATGCTTTATAAAGTTCTTTGCGCCAGTTTAACAACCCGCTCATCTCAGTTTCCAAACTTTCTTTATATGAAGAAAGTTGCGCCACCGTATCAATGCGATTTCGGCAAAGAAATCTTGTTTCATCAGCGATTGCCTTCATTTTCATTAAGTCACCTTTGAGCAATGGATGTACCTTTGCATAGTTAGGTTTCTTTTGTTTTGGTATAATTTTAAGCCTATAACAATAGTATAAATAAAGCCCTCGCAACCCACCAACTTTTCTAGTATTTTGGGGATTACCCACTACTTGATAAACTTTTGCATTATTCTTCGGCTGATGAAGTGTTGTAAATTTAACCGTATAAGAATTTTGATTGATCCTTTCTAATATTTTTTCGTTGGTATAATCATCACCCAATTTGTATAGACGTTTGGGGCGTTGCCATCCCTGTGCGATAATTGTCCAGTACTTGCGGTTCGGATCAAACTGACAGCGATAGCCCATCTCATTCATCAATCTGTGAAAATCTTTTAACGTGAAAGATTTGCTGATCGCTTCATCTATTGCTTGCCTTGCCACATTGTCTCTTGTAGGTAAGCCTTGCTTTTGGGCTTGATGTAGTGCGTAAGGAACTTTTTTGCCAGTAGGCTTTTCGATAACCGATAAAGAGTACTCACGACATAACTCATCAGATAGTTGACGTAGCTTTCGGAGATTAGCATTATTGTCATAATACCTTTTCCCATCAATAAATGAGGTGGAGTTGATTACAAAATGATTATGTAAACACTTGGAGTTGAGATGAGTTGCAACAACAACTTGAAATCTATCACCCCACATTTTATCTGCTAGCTTCACGCCAACTTCATGTGCTACCTCCGGAGAAACTTCACCCTCCCTAAAACTTTGATATGCATGAAAACAAACAATCTCCTTCTTATCAAAATATTGCTTTTTCGTTAGTATCATTTCCTGCCTAGCTGTCTTAATGGCACAATTTACACCAGATACAAAAAAATGTTGTTCTGTCTTTTCCTCATTAGTCGCATACGCCATTACATCGCCTAGTGCTTGTAGATGTAGATCAGCTTCTGTATAGTTGGGGTTGGCTGTCTTTTCTTCATTGGTGGCATAATCAATGGGGTAATCAAGTCTTCCTTTCACATCCCAAATCTCACACACTGCCATAAAGCTACTTCTCCTTTGTTGGAATTTTGTGGGTTACTTTTTTTGGAGCTAAAAAATACTCCCGAATGCTAAGCTGGAATTGATCCCACTTTTTTGCTTCTTCTTCAAACTTTGGAGCATCAATAAATCCCAGTGCATGTGCTTTGGCTGCAAGCTGATTCAAATTATTACCGATATTTCTCATATCACGCATAACCTTATAAAACTCTGGGTCTGGTTTTTCACACAGTTGATACCCTTCAATCATCGCTCTTAAAAGTACTTCTCTGTTACATCCCGATCTTTTGACTATTTCGTTGAGGTAATCGGCTTCTGTTTCATTAACACGAAACCATATCGGTATACTTCTTGTACGCATATTAGTTGTCCTCCTTTTCTTCTGTATTAATTTGAAAGGCACATATTCATAATGATACAACTCAAACCACTAATATGTGCTATTCAAAAATGTGTAAATCAAATACTCATACTTAAATTCCTAGTCTTTTAGAAACTCTTAAAATATAAATTCTTTTTCTTAGGGGTATTAGGGGATTTTCCCCTAACGAGCGAATTTGGCTTGCCGGATTCAGTGCTTGCAAAGACATAACGTCTTAAAAACACCTTAAATCACTAATACCCGCTCTTTTACATATTTGGTCTTTATCACCTCATGTCTAAAAGATTCTTCAAGATAAAAAATCTTCAAAGAACTTCAAAGAATCATATTTAATCTTTGAAATTCCTGTTTATCAAAACTTACTAAAACATTAAAAATTCAACGAGCATCACCCCTTTCAAATTTCGTTCTTTCATGTGCCTTTTGGATTTTCTTCCTATCAAAACTTCTAACATAAGACAAAAGAAAATCGTTACAATCCTTACCAGTTGGCGGTGGATCGTCAACGATTTCATAATCATTTTGAAGTAAATCCATGATAGTTTGAGTAGCTATTCGTCCTATTTTATCGTTGTCCAAATGCAGTATAATGATCTTGATTTGTGGATTTTCTTTTAAATACGTATAGAGAGCTATAGGGATTTCACTTTTCGGGGCGTCTTTCGAGGGCTGATATACACCTGAAAGAGAAAGCAGATTTTCAGCCTTGTAGTCTATACCTCTAAGCTTCAAATAGGTAGCATATGAAAGAAGATCAATGGCACTTTCAAATAAATGTACCGACTGGCAACTGTGGTCATCCGCAACTAAACAAAAAGAATATCGCTTATCACTGCCTGATGCATCTCCTTTAAAATCTCTACCTGTGATGCTTCGGCAAGCTGCATATTTAGCCACGCCTTGCGCATCTTGCCCAACGAAAATAGCGTTGTGGTAGTCAGCACTCTCGTAAATGATACCTCTTTTAATGCAGTCTAATATAAGTTGACGATCAATGCCACGCTTTGATAGATAGTTGATAACACGCTTATTGTTCACATATTTTGGAGGCAAGGTCAATATCTTTGGCGCAACTTTTTCATGGATAATTGATGGTGGTGAGAAAGAAACACTTATTCCAACAAGTGTTTCAACCGCTGAGGTAAAGTCATATTCTTTTACCTTAATCAGATAATCTAACGCTGAATGACCTCCAAATCCCCTTGACCACCAGTACCATTTCCCATTAGATATCTTTAAGCTATCGTGTTCTTTAGTGCAGTAAACATTTCTTGATATCTTCACAAGGTTATCTCGTTCATTGTGTTGTAAATAAGTGAGTAAATCTATTTGCCTTGCCTGTTCAATGGTCTCTGGAGCAAATTTTACATAAAATCCGTTCATACTCATTAGATAGACTCACTCCAAACATCAACTATTTTATCTGTTTTACTACTCGCATAAACCATATTGGCTTGTACATGCGGGTATTTCTTCCAACACTTTTTGCCAATCAATACTTCGACCACCCCAAGAAGTTTTTGACCAAGCAACTACATCATGTATCCCTTTCCCACGTTTGCCATGGGTGAAAAATGATGATGCACCACGTTTTGAGGCTAAACTTACTTGTCGTTCCCATTCCGAAATTCTTTCGATTTCTTCGGGATATCTGCGTGATATCTCAAATATTTCTTGTTTGCGACTGTAGATGCACGGCATACAGCCAACCCTGCTCATTCCTTCTAGATATAGGGGATTAGGCTTTATACCGTGTTTTTTATGCATCTCAAACACATCTGATACATTCCATTTCAAAATCGGTCTGTAAATTTCATATCCTTCTGGTGTGAACTCTCTTTCTGTCATTTTTGACCGAACATGACTTTCATCAGCCCTAATTCCTAGCCAGCTAACAACGTGTTTTCCCTGCTCTAAGAGCGGGAGATATACTTGGTCAAACATCGGACGCACCTTGAGTTCTTGAGTGCAAAATCTTGCCATCACTGAAGGAAAACGCCCTTTCCATAGGCAAAGATCTAGAAATGAGACACCAGTTGGTTTTAGCACTTCTAGTGCAGCTTCTATAATACCATCCGCAACTTGCTCGCTTCTCCATTTGTTAACTACTGTCTTTCTTTTACGCTCAATTTGCTTGGTAAAATCGGCTTTAATCCTTCTCACTTCTCCTAGATTTTCTTCAAGATAATCAATGTAGTCGTAGGTTTTTGGATGTTCATGTCCAATATCCGCAAATACAACCTCTAAATTAGGTATGTTTTTTTCTAACGCATAAAGCCACATGGCTGTGCTATCTTTACCGCCCGATATCGAAATTACATTGACTTGATTCGTATGAGCTTCTTTAATTTCCATTTATAAGTTCAATTCCTTTCTGTTATTTTTACAACATCTATTCTAAAAAATGCGCTATTTTTAGTAACAAAAAAAGCCAACGATAATTGTCAGCTTTTTCATTTCTTTGTTATCATCTTTCTTGAATCTTTTTTTGCATAGCTTGATTTAACTTCTTTTCAAGGGCTACCATATTATCCCTTCGCAACTCTAGTAGTGGATGTGGAGTTTCTATATTAGCACGATGCGCTTCATATTTTGCTTTTTTGACAAGTTCTTTCAACCACTTATATTCCCCATCTTTGACTGTAATCCTAATATCCATCTTAAATTCCCCTCCCTTCCACAATCTAAATCAACATAACAATCTTGTTATAGCTCACGATCTCTATCTTCTTTTTTCGGTGTGTTTCCGTCTTTTTGATCAGGCTCAGAATCAAATAAAATTGGGTCTTTCTGATCTAAATTCAATTCAATATTAAATTTATCCAACCGCTCAGATTTCTCTTGTAGCTCATCTTCATATAAAAACGGCTTGTTCATTTCCTCTTTAGCATTACTCAATTGCGATATTGTTTCAGTAAGATTTTGTTTTGCAGATTCTAGATATACACCCATTCTTCCTAGTTCATTGTCAATTCGTGTGATATTTCCATGGACGTCAGTTCCTAAACTAACTTTGTAATCTCGTTCTCCAGAAAATGTCATACAATACTCTTTCATGAAGCTATCAAAAGCTAAACTCATTTGAAAGCCACGGTATTCTCCTATTGGTTCAGGACGAAGGGTTGAAGTCACAACTGAGCTGTGACAAGCATCAATAATAGATTGACCTGCATCTTCCTTCTTTGTATAAGAGATTCCTTTTATTTTCATGGTAGGGAAATAATCTTTACTACTTGCAGGATTCCTTTTTACTGTCTCTAGGTCAATTGTTAAGTCTGTAATTTGTTTTTCTAACCGCCCAATATCCTGTGGATATTCTTTTAACACTTTATCCTCTAGCGTGTATCGCTGATTTAGATGACTGGCGTGTAGAATCTTTAACTTATTTACATCCATTTCAAGTTGGCATTTCTCAATAATTTGCGGATTTCCAGTTGCTAAAGCTTTAATTTCTGCATAGGAAAGGGCAGTTTCATCCACATCTTCCATACTCCGCACTGGAACTTTTGAAGTCATGATCTGGGAAATAAATCGTTGCTTGTTTTCAACTAATTGATAAAGATAGCTGTCAAATGTACCTTCTGTCACATAGCGGAATACCTCTATTGCTTCATTCTTATTTCCTTGTCGTTTACCCCGTCCTAAGCGTTGTTCTAAATCTGATGGTCGATACGGGCAATCCAGATCATGTAGGGCAATTAATAAATCTTGCACATTCATTCCTGCACCCATCTTTTGAGTGCTTCCCATTAAGATGCGAACCTGACCTTTACGCATTTTCGCAAAGAGTGCTTTTTTCTGAGCATCTGTCGTAGCCTCATGGATAAACGCTATTTCATTTTGAGGAATACCTTTCTTTATCAACTTGATTTTGATGTCCTCATAGATATTTTTAAATTTTTTTAATACTTCATCATCCACTATAAAGACACCATCAACTTCCTTCATATTAATGACTGATTTGCCGTCAGGTGGAGTAGATGAATCACAGAAGATGAGTTGAGTTGAACTTTTATCTTTTGTTTCTTCCCAGATTCGAAAGACATTATTTGTACAAGTAGCTACTTTTCCATCTGAATCATCGGGTAACATGGAATTAATCAGACGTTGATCAAGTGCTAATTTCTTACCATCAATGACTATCTTCAACATATTATCGACTGTAGGATCAATTCCACCTGCTCGTATTTTTTCGGCACGTTCTGCAAGCTGTTCGACCATTTTTTCTTGCCACTGGCTTGGCTGACTTACTTCCGTATGAAAATTTACAACTGGAGTCGGAAGGTTTAACATATCAGCCGTCTGAATATCCGCAACCATCCTGAACATAGACATCAATTCTGGAAGGTTATGAAACTTCGCAAAACGTGTTTTAATCCTATAACCACTTCCTTCTGGAGCTAGTTCAATAGCTGTTATCGTTTCGCCAAAAGTAGAAGCCCAAGCATCAAAATGATGTAAGCCAACCTGTTTTAACATCTCATATTGAAGATACCTCTGGTTAGTATAGAATTCGACCATTGAATTTGAAATAAATGTTCCTGATGCAAATACTACACCTCTGCTACCAGTAATCTCATCGAGATAACGACATTTCATAAATAGATCAGAACTTTTTTGAGCTGCCGATTGCGAAATACCCGCAACATTTCGCATTTTTGTTACAAAGAAAAGGTTTTTGAAGCCATGCGACTCGTCTACAAATAAGCGGTCTATACCCAATTCTTCAAAGGTTACATTATCATCATCTTTTCTTTGTTGATCATTGATTTTTTTAAGCTTTGCATTAAGGCTCTTTCTCATCTTTTCTAATACTTTTATTGTGTAGCGTCTGCCAGTATTTTTCTCCTTAGCTGATTGAATAGCACCAATTACTTCATCTATTTCTTGTTCAATCTGTGCTTTCTGTCGTTCAATGCTCATTGGAATCTTCTCGAATTGGCTATGACCAATAACAACAATATCATAATCACCTGTTGCGATTCTTGCACAAAACTTTTTCCGATTTCTTTTTTCAAATTCTTTCTTAGTCGTAACCAGTACATTGGCTGATGGATATAAGCGTAAGATATCAGTTGCCCATTGATCAATAAGGTGATTGGGAACTACTACCATACTTTTATTAGATATTCCTAGACGTTTTGCTTCCATAGCAATAGCAATCATAACAAAGGTTTTTCCTGCTCCAACAGGATGTCCAAGTAACATATTACCACTATACAAACCACGAGCAATCGCATCCAATTGGTGTTTACGAAAGGTAATCTCTGGATTAATATTAGGAAACTGTAGATGTGAACCATCATATTCACGTAATCTAATACTGTTGAACCTGTGATTATAGATTCGGCAAAGACGCTCTCTGCGTTCAGGATCTATCCATATCCAGCTAGCAAACTCTGAGCGTATTAACTCTTGTTTAGCTTGTGCAATAGCTGTTTCTTTTTTATTTAACTCAGGTTTCTTGTTGCCATGTTCATCAAGAGTATAATCATAAACTCGGACATCTCGCAAATTTAAACTTTCTTCAATGATTTTATAAGCACTAATGCGTTTTGTTCCATATGCATTAGTCGTATTGACATTGGAACGATCATAGTTCTTATTGGTTATATTCCACTCTCCTGTGTAATAAATATAATGTATTCTTATTTGGCTCTGTGCATAATTTGATGTTTTCAGAAGTTCATATGTAAACTGCTCGAACACATCTTCAGGAACCCAAATTGCACCTAAGCGCACTTCGATTTCCGCAGCCGTTAGGTCTTTAGGGAGAGCAGCTTCAAGTGCTTGAACATTAATCATGTAATCAGTAGGATTTAGCTCAGCACCCCTTCTAGCTAGCTTTAGCTTGTCTCGAATATTGCCTGAAAGATAGGCATCGGCAGTCACATATTTATCTTCATTTACTTCGCTTGGATCATGTTCTTTATATGCAGGATTAAGAAAAATTATCTGCTCTAAATCTCCAACTAACACGTCCTCACTCTTACCAGTAAGTTGTGTCATAAATGTTAGATCAACTTTTCCTTTTTCATTTAAAGAAACAGCTAATGCTTCACTTGCATTATCAACATGAGTAACAGGTGTGTGCGCTCTGATTGTTCGCTTATAAAAAATATCTGCTTTATGTTCCAACTCTCCATGTTCGTTTAACTGTTCCAACGAACACAATAAGTAATAGGAACTGTCCGCAGAAAAAGCCATGTTGTTTCCTCGTGAATTAATTAATCCATACTTGTTGGTGTAGTCATCGTACAACTGATTTAGCTTTTCCTGCTCTTTCTTTATTTCAGCTTCAGAGTAATTGTTTATTTGATAAGCTATCAGATTACGTGTACATTCACGTAGCTGGATTAAGCCTTTTACCCGATTCTGGGCAGTTAGCGATAATTTAACTTGCTTCATTCGGCTATCTTGACGATAGTAAATCTTGCCATCTACAACAGTATAACTGTAGTTACGCACGTTTGGATCAGCAGGTATTGACCAGTCATCTTCAAGTTCTTCATCATCTAGTGTGTACTCTACATCATCTAGTTCATGATCTATAACTTGCCCTTTAATGTTTGAAATAGCTTCTGTTAACTGAGTCGCAAGATCTGTATCTGGAAGTGGTACGCAAGCTGTTTCTTTGGCATTGCCATACATGGTATCTTCCATTGTCATCCTGCCAAGGATCATATAAGGATGTTCCAGAAAATAGCTATTGACTGGAATCCCAGCTTCTGTTTTCCCTAAATGCACCCATTCTGGTTGTTTGTCAGTAATATCAATCATACGCTCACGCTTTTGTAAGAAGATGATATCACTCGTTACCTGAGTACCAGCATTTGCTTTAAACGCAGTGTTCGGTAATCGTATTGCACCAAGTAACTCTGCACGTTGCGCAATATATTTTCGGACTGTAGGGTTTGCTTTGTCTAATGTTCCCTTTGAAGTTATAAAAGCAATAATACCATTAGGACGCACTTTATCTAAAGTTTTCGCAAAGAAATAATCGTGGATATTGAATTTTTGTTGATCATATCGCTTATCTGAAACTTTGTAATCACCAAAAGGAACATTGCCTATGGCAATATCAAAAAAAGAATCTGGAAACTCAGCGTTTTCAAATCCCTGTATAGTAATATTATTTTTTTGGTATAATTGCTTTGTGATACGTCCAGTTACATCATCAAGTTCAACACCATAAAACTTGCTTTCATTCATCACATTGGGCAATAATCCCATAAAATGACCTGTACCACAACCTGGCTCTAAGATGTTTCCACGTCTAAATCCCATATTAACTAACGCTTGATACATCGCTTTAATCACAATTGGGCTAGTATAATGAGCATTGAGAGTGGATGACCTTGCGCTAGCATATTCTTTTTCGGATAGTAAATTTTTAAGCTCTGTATATTCATTACTCCATTGCTTATTTTCTAAATCAAAAGCTTGTGGCAAGCCACCCCATCCCACATACTCTATCAAAATATCTTGTTCTTCTGGTGTTGCAAGTCGCACCTCCTGCTCGATTTTCTGCAAAGTTTGAATGGCTTCGATTTTTCTTCGGTATTTTAGCTTCGCTCCACCATAACCTAATTCATCATTAGTTATTTGATAATTATAACGACTAGCATCACCTAAACAAACAACATCGTTAGAGTTAATATCTTCAATGATATATTCACTCGTTCCTATCGTTACTTCCTTTCCAATTAAATCTCCATTATCCTCATGTTCAGTTGTTTCAGAAATCCGTTCACTTTCTTCTTCAACATCTAAATCGTCATATTTATTTGGAAACCAATCGGATTCAGTTGCCATAATTTCAGCAAAAAGCTGATGATCAGCAGGTGTTAATTCTACATTTCGTTCTAGGAATGTGACAAACTTTTCTCGACCATACTTCAGTTCTTTTATTTTTTGTTGATAGGACTCCTCGCCTTCTTTTTTCCATATTGGGATATGAGCACAATTTGGCGAAAGGCTATAATCATAAAACGCCTTAATGTGATCAATTAGATTTCCATTTCCATCACCAATATCAAAGCGCCCTTCGTAGTTTACTTCATCGCTCTCTGTCCAAGCTGCATGAATACGAAAACCTGTTTTGTGATACCATCCAACATTGTAAATTTCTCGATCTCGATGTTGTTGTGCGTCAAGTACACCTAGCAGTTTATTTCCCAAGGCAAAGCTAATATCTGCATAACGACTTTGAAAACTCCCATGCTCATCTTTATTATTTTGATCATAGAAAACAGGATGTTCAGACCATTCAATCGTAAGTTTTAAGTCGCTTGTTAATTCAGAACTGGTAATAGAAGGTATTGTAGTTTGTTCCTTCTCACTTGGTATTACCTTCCCAAACAATGAGTAAGTACCTGCTTGATAAGCTGTCAAATTATCAAATGCTTTTTGCATGGACTCATAATTACGAGCAGCAACGGCAGTCGAATCCAGTATATCTTCCATACTTTTTAGAATTTCATCAATGCGAGTTGAATCATCAAGCTGTGGACGAATAACCTTTACTGCCTCAGTTTGTTCACTTAGATAGTAGGGACGAATCACTTCCTCTGGTTGGTTATAGTAAAAAAGATAAATCCCAGTTGCAAGTATTCCTTTCTCATATTCTGGGATGTAATCAAGTTCTTCTTTGCTCATGTATTTGTCATCTGCAATCAGTTTATCAATACGTTTTGCGACTTTACTCCACGTTAAAGTAACATTATTATAAGGTGTGAATATGTCCCAACGGCTATAAATAAGACCTTTGTTGTTATACTGCTTTAAAGCACTATGATGGGTTGATCCACCTATCCCATGTTCTTCTTTGAGAAAACTACTTTTTTCTTTTAATGTGTGACCTTGTAAAAAATAAGAATAGATTCGGAATTTACCATATTGAAAACCACTTCCTCCACAAATAGCCTGATCTAGCTCATCTTGTGTGATAAAGCTCGGTTTAGCTGTTGTAGCCTGTTCATGTGCGCTAAATTCAAGTGCCGCGCATTGTAAGTCCACAAGACCTGTAAGTGCTTTTTTGAGATGGGTAATCGCAAAACCAAAGCGGAGTAAGGAGCGATCTTTTTCATAATTGATGGCAAATTCCTGTAATCCTACAATGATTTCTTGTTGATTAACTGGAGATTTTAAAAGCTCCTTAATTCGTGCAGTACTATCAGGAAACCCATCTTTAAATATTCCTTCAGATGAAAAATCTAAAGAATCTATAAACGTAAATCCCACATCAGTTCTTAAATCTTGATGAAGATACCATATGCTTTCCGCAATCCTCTTGATCTCATAATCATCAACCTGATCCAATATAGCTTGTGATGCGTAACGTCCCATATCAAGTAATTCTCGTATACGCCTTGCAGCTCGTTCCCACGTGATAAGTGTTGTGCCAGTCGCATTAAGTGCAGTGTCACCTACCGCAAGATAAATGCCATCTTCATTAAACCATACCGATACACGACTTATTCCAATGATAAAACCCTTTCCCCCAACACCATATTCTTTTTTAAGAAAAGCAGCATTATCACTAACAAGATGGTCTTTCTTAAAGTATGCAATAATTCGAAGAATACTATCTTGTTCATCCCCTCCACTGGTCAAAACTTCATCAATCACTTGTCCTGAAATTAAAAACGTGAAGGCTTTTCGTTCCCCCACGTTTTCCTTTTTTTCAAGTTGTTCAGTATTTTCAAAAGTTTCAGAATTTTCAAAACTTTCAAAAAGCAGGATAAACCGCATGAGTTAAACGTTTTCTTGAAAAGAAAAGTAAAAACTGCTATACTGTTGCCATAAGAGGTGAATGATATGGCACGAAAAAGCAAAAAACTAGAAGAAATAAGAGAGTTATTGGCAGCAGAATCAGAAAATTTGGATTTGGATGAAATTCCTCATGAGGAATTAGAAAAATGGAGTCAAAAATTAAACGAGGCTACAGATGAGAGATACCAACCAAATACCCATCACAAAATAGGTGACATTATAATGATCGTATTGCTAGCAATACTTTCAAACTGTAATGAATGGACTACAATTGAAATTTTTAGCAAGAAAAAAGAGGAATGGTTAAGGACGTTTTTAACCCTAGAGTATGGGATACCATCACTAGATACAATCCAACGTGTAGTCGCAATTATCAAGCCAGTAGAGTTATATCGAATATGCGTCTCTTACTTTATTGAAAAGATGAATGAACTACTCCAACAAAAAGAAGAAGACGAAGAATCAGAAGTTGATGTTGTTAGTTTAGATGGAAAAGTAAGCAAAGGATCTTCAAGAAAGAAAACAAGCAATGAAAAAATTAAACCAATTAATACAATGAGCGCCTATTCCACTTCATATGGAGTAGCATTAGCACAAGAATTTATACCTGATAAAAGCAATGAAATCCCAATTGGTCCTGAATTAATAAAACAGCTTAATGCAGAGAATATAATTTTTACTTGGGATGCACTTAACACTCAAAAAGAGACGATTAAGGCAGTCAGTAGCAAAGCAGATTATGTAGGTGCACTTAAAGGTAATCAGCAGCTGTTTTATGCAGAAGTAGTGGAATTTTTAGAAGATAAGGAAACAATTAGACAGATTAAGAGTAATGGTAATTACATAAAAGAAGTTGAGGCTGATAGGGGTGGTGTTGTTACACGCGAATATTTTATGAGTAGTGACGTTAAATGGTTTGCGGATAGAAACAAATGGAAGCGATTGAATTCTTTTAGTATGGAAAAAAAGACAATTGAAAAAGCAGATGGTACAGTCGCTTATGAAACGAGGTATTTCATATCAAGTCTTGAAGACGACATTGATTCTATGTCATATGCAATTCGCTCTCATTGGCAAGTTGAAAATAACTTACACGCTCCGCTTGATATTGTTTTCAAAGAAGATAAGAACAAAACTTTGGAAAAAAATGGGGCTAAAACTTTAGGTGTTATTCGTAGAGTTGCTCTTATGATTTTAAAGCTAATTCAACCATACTATAACAAAAGCCTAAATTCTATTCGTCATCAAATAGCTTTTAATTTTGAAGATGAAATTATGACCATTTTCAAGCTCTTAAATACGTCTGCTTTAAAAGAACAATTACTTAGCTCTTAAGCTCTTGCATATTCTGCATTGATAGTATAGAACTTTCGATGCGGTTTATCCTGTTCAAAAAGTGATAATTGTTGACGTCTGCCTTTTGTAGTGTCTAAGCGTAAATCAGGTCGTTTATGACGATTTCCTCCGCTCTTTGCTTGATGTTGTTCATCAAGCCTACCCACTTCATCTGGTCGGTCGCTTTCAATTTTTCGGTCACTCCCTCTTGTTTTGCCATCTGCTTGATCAGCTGTTCGATCTGTTCGAACGCCTGTTGTTCTATCTCTGCTAGATGTTGATTCAGTGTGAAACTGGTCAACAGGTTCGAGAAGGTGATCCGCTTGTGTTTCCGCAGATAGCTCTCTCTCATCATGGCGTATTTGCCAAGGTGAACTTCTGGCTGTGGGGGTAATTCGAGGTCGGGATAGAGGTACTCTCCCACCTGACTGTATGTGATTTCCTTCATTTTGCTTATCTCTCCTTTCGGGTGGTGGCTTGCCATTATCATACACACTTTGTTGTTGTTTGTCAAAGGTGCGACGTTGATCTGTTATTTGATTTTTTTCATCTATTTGTACATTCCTAATCGCATGTCGAATTTCTTTCAACACCATTTCACTCAGATCACTGGTCGCAACACCAACGGCTTTTAACACCACTGGAGTATTAAACTGAGCAATATCAGAAAAATCCTCTATATCAAAATAAACATCTGCATCAATATCCAATCGGACGAGCAACATATAAGCCACACTATTGGTAACTAACTGCTTATAAGTAGCCTCAATATTTAAGTCATCTAACTCTCCTAAAAAACTACCTTCTATATTATTTTTAAGTTCTGTTAGATAATCCAGTAAATGATCATCGACAATGTTAGCTGCTGAGTGCAATAGTGCATTTGGTAAATGAGTACTCTCTTTATCGCCTAGAATATCTCCGAGCTGAGCAGATAAACTGTCAATCACAGCCTTTTCGTATTGAGCATCCATTTTCCAAATTGGTACAGCACGAGCAGGGTTTCTCTCGTAAGTGTCTGAAATATCAAAGTAATGTTTTAGCGAATTCTGATCTCTTACATCAATTACCGCAATTCCTTTACTGTATTTATGTATTCGTCGATTAAATTTCTTGTTCCAATCTTCTAGTGTTAAAACAGCAGTTGCATCTGGTCTTTGAGCAAAAATCAAGAGCTGCTCATCAAAATGACACTTATAGTTATAACATGCAGACGCTAAAAGCTTCTGCCAAATCCGAGGATTTCTTGTTATTTCTCTACCAGTTTTCAAGTAGAGTCCCGTTATCAATTGATACTTGTTAGCCATATTTCACCTCCGATTCTATTTATTTGATTTCATTAATTCATTAGTTAAACCTCACCATCACTTAGAAATGTTATTATCTTACCTGTTTTGATGCTTTTTTGTAGCCCATTGATAATGGATAAATCCGCTATTGAGATCCCCTTTAGCTTTAAGATATCATCCATCGACATTGCAGCAATATCTTTTTCTGTTGCGAATCCTGCTTCAAATATTTTGTTTAGGATTCGAATTATTTTTTGATTAATTGGCATAATTACTCCCTCCTTTTTTTTCGAGTTTATCGTTCATATTCCTTATCCTTTTTTCTATCAAGGTGACGGTTATAAAATTCTAAAGCTTTCACAACAAACTCTAATTCTTGTCCTTTCTCTGATTTTGGAATAAGCTTAGTAATTCGCTCATTTTTATACTTAACCTCTGTTTTCAAATTGAATTTTTCCTCTGACATAATAGACTTAATGACTTCCTCTGTAAGAGTTCCTTCCTTTTGGTGAAAATTCTTCATTCTAGTAGCCTGTGACAATGTTGGTGTCGCAAGATAATGCGCCATCGCTTCCAATAAGAAATATTGTTGTTTTTCGGGTAGATAAGAGATCTCAACCGCAGGACGAAATCCCATCTGCCTTTCATCAACCATTAGGAGAAGCTCGGGAACAAGCACTGTTAAGCGTATATAACGCCGAATTTGCTCCCTGCTTTCACCTGTTGCATTACCTAATTCTTCATTTGTCCTTAACTTCGACACCATTGGTGTCGAAGTTAAATCCGATCTTTCTCCTTGCTTATTCATGGCTTCCAATCGCATTTTATATGCGTAAGCTTTCTCACTTGGAAGGATAACGGTCCTTTGTAAATTACTTTCAACCATCATAATAATGGCTACCTCTCGCGTTACTTCTCTTACTTCACATTTAAGGTGTTCAAGTCCTGCAAGCTCACAAGCTTTTTTGCGT
>Ga0131853_10008338_pt1 | contig 18886 bp, 15 predicted proteins | sample TergutLab28metaG_FD_92764 | JGI IMG/M metagenome (GOLD analysis project Ga0131853, IMG submission 92764) | Labiotermes labralis P1 segment gut microbial communities from Petit-Saut dam, French Guiana - Lab288 P1 (version 2) (version 2) | ecosystem: Host-associated > Arthropoda: Insects >...
ATCCCTCTGGTAAATAATCAATTAGCTTTTCTATATTTGTCATAATGATTCACCTCTTATGACTATGGTAACACATTTTTAGCTTTTTGGGGAGTCCTTTATACTTTAAGTTAGTGCATATGGTATGATGCCCTGTGAAGGTGATATATGAACTCGCCATATCGTAGGTCATAATTTGTACATAATCTAAAATGGCTGCTACTTTTTCGATCTCCGTTCCTTTGATATAATACTCTCCTGAACCTGCTGCGATCGTTAGCATAAGGTGCTCATCTGTTTCAATCGTATCAAGCGCATCACGGATCTCTTGCAACAGTAAGGTGAAAGTCTCTTTATCTTCTGGTCGCGCATCAATTCCTGCAGCTGGAACAGTTGGATACTCCCAATCTAAATCAATCCCATCAAGATTCGCTTTAATCACCACCTCTTTTGCACTTTCAGCAAATTTCTTACGCCCTGCTTCCGTAATAGCTGCATCTGAGAATCCACCTGCGCCCCAACCTCCAACAGACAACAAAATTTTGATTCCTGGATTAATTTCTTTGATTCGCTTTAAAGCATCCATACACTTCTCAGCTTCCCAGAAAACTTTCCCTTCTCGGACAACACCAAACGCAATATTAATCCCATCTAATGCCAAAATATCATCCTCAAGCATCTTTTCCAAATGATCATTTCCTACATAACCAATTAATTTTCCCATTTGTTACACATCCTCTTTTTTAAATTTTAATCTCAATTTTCTCGCTGAAATCTGTTGCTTCTATCAATAAATCTATTTGACCTGAAATCATTTGGTAGCCAGCTCCCGGTACATAATCTGCCAATTCTTTTTCAGTCAGAACCATTTCAAATGTCTGCTCCTCTTGCGCATCAAGCCAGATCTTCGTGAACCCTTTGAGCTCTTTTACTCGAGGAATAACACGACTGTTTTTACGATACAAATACAATTGAACAACCTCGGCAGCTCTCACATCAGACATATTTTTAATTTTCCCACGAACAATCACCTGATTGCCAACCTCAGCTGTCACATTAGAAATTTCAAATTTTGCGTATGACAAGCCATAACCAAATGGGTACAGCGCCTTCCCATTCTCGTTAACATAATCTTCTTTAAACGCAGCATCGCGATAATTATAATAAACTGGCAACTGTCCACTACTTCTCGGAATCGACATCGCCAATTTCCCACTCGGCACAGCATTCCCACTCAACACATTAGCAATCGCAAGCCCGCCTTCTTCGCCAGGATAACCTGCGATTAAAATACCATCTACTAATGGTTCAAGTTCAGTCAGACTATAAGGTCGTCCTTGAATAAGAACCGCAACAATTGGCTTATTCAATGTTCTCAATGCTTCTACAAGCTCCAACTGTGGCGTTGGCAAGCTAATATCAGACAAATCCATATTCTCGCCACACGTCATTTCATTAGAACCAGTTAATGCCGCCCCGTTGTCATCAAATGTCGTAGAAAAATCACGTGTACTACAACCACCTAAAGCAACAACAATCACGTCAGCATTTTTCGCTGCCTCAACAGCCTGAACAACACCATCAGATAATGCCTCAGTCAGCATCGATCCAGTTGCATAAGTAACCTCATTAGAAAAGACTTGTTTCATCCCATCAAGAAGTGTAATTCCAACATCTTTCGTCTTAAAAGGCGTGTAATCTCCTAACAAATTATAGAGGCTATCTGCATTCGGGCCAATCACTGCTACTTTCTGAGCAGTACTAATTGGCAAGATATTTCTTTCATTTTTAACTAAAACAAGCGATTCAGTTGCAAGTTGCAAATTCAATTTTCGTTTATCAGCTTCACTTGTCAATTCAATACTCGGATGGGGATCATCAAAAAGTCCCATTTTTTCTTTTAATCTCAACACACGATAAACAGCTCGATCTAGCACAGATTCATCCAAAATGCCTTGCACCACAGCTTCTTCTAAATGAGGATACACGCGATCCCAAAGACTAATATCAACCCCGCTTTCAAGCGCCCATGCAGCTGCTTGCTCATAATTTCTCGTTAACGATAACAAACGATCTAAAGCACAGCCATCAGCCATAACAGCACCATCAAAGCCAAATTCTTCTCTTAGAATCTCTGTCAATAAATATTCGCTTCCATGACAAGGGATGCCATCAAGATCATTATAAGCAGCCATACAAAGCTCTGCTCCTGATTCAATTGAATACTTCATCGGCAGTAAATGAATATCATACAGCTCTCGCTTTCCAAGACTCACAGGACCAGCATTATGCCCACCCATCGTACTCCCTTGAGCAGCAAAATGCTTAAGAACTGCCAACGTCTTGTTTGAAGCTACTTTTGGGGCATTCCCACCTTGCAACCCCTTTAAAGCAGCTGCGGAAAATTGACCAGTAAGAAAAGGATCCTCGCTAAAACATTCCTCCGTACGCCCCCATCTTGGATCACGCGATACATCTAATGTCGAAATCAAACCTAAATGAGCCCCTTTTTCACGAATTTCCTCCGCGACGAAAGCTTGAACGTCGGCATATAAATCTGGATTCCAACTCGCACCCGAAGCAATATTAGTTGGTGTTGTCGTCGATTCAAGTGCTTGATGACCATGCGGACATTCTTCAGAAAGGAAAACTGGGATTTTGAGACGGGTATTCTCTTTAATATAGTTCTGAATCATCTTGCTAACTTCAATGGCTTCTTTTTTACTAAGCCCCGTCTCTGAATTTCTTCCAGACCATGGATCGCTTCGAAAAACACCATATAAAAAGCCAAGACTATCCCATCTCTTTACCTCATCTTTGAATGTATCGGTCAACTCGATGCCATTTTCAGTTTTCTCATAAGCCTCCCACCCATAAAGTCTTTGATTTAACTGTCCTACTTTTTCTTTTAGTGTCATGCTTTTGAGCATTTCATTAATATCCATATGATCACTCCTGTTTGGATTGGTATAGACCAATTATAGCACTTTCTGATAACAGTTTCAAGCTAATGGAATGAAAGGTGCTCGAATTTTATTTTTAAATAACTAGTCAACTGTAAGAACCTTTTATCTATCATCTCGAACCTATTCTTTATATTGATTTCCAAAATCAGCCATGGCATAAATAATCGGCTCCATCTAATCACCTGCCTGTGTAATGCTGTATGTAGTTGCCTAATTTTTTATTGCAAGATAAATTCATTTATCTGAACAAAGATAAAAAATTCTTTTTCTTGTCTCGCCATGGACTGTTCTGGTATAATATGACTATATCCCAAAATAAGAAATGAGTGATTGATGATGAGTAAAATAATTGATGGGAAACATGTAGCAAGTATCATCCGAGAAAAGATAAAAAAAGAAACAGCTGAGCTAGTGGCAGCAACAGGAAAACAGCCAAATCTAACCGTTATTATTGTAGGTGAAAATCCCGCTTCACAATCTTATGTGCGTAGTAAAAAGAAATTTGCAACAGAAGTCGGCTTTCAATCAGATACCATTCAGTTACCAGAAATGACAACTGAAGTAGAATTGTTGGCACAAGTCGAGAAGTTAAATCATGATGCTCGGGTGAATGGTATCCTCATCCAGCTCCCGCTACCACCACATATCAACCAACAGAACGTCATTCGCGCCATCGCTATAGAGAAAGATGTCGATGGTTTCCATCCTGAACAAGTAGGTGGTTTAAGTCTTGGGCTTGATACATTAGAACCGTGTACCCCAGCTGGAATTATTGAGTTGCTTAAGCATTATGAGATTCAAATTGCTGGCAAAAATGCTGTGATCATTGGGCGCAGTAACATTGTCGGCAAGCCTATTGCGAATATGCTCCTTAAGCTTGATGCAACCGTCACAATCACGCACTCTCGCACAGTTAACCTCGCAGAAATTACGCGTTTGGCTGACATCCTTGTTGTCGCCATTGGAAAGCCACACTTCTTAACCGCAGATATGGTGAAAGAAGGGGCAGTTGTCATTGATGTCGGGATCAACCGTACTGCAGAGAAAAAGCTTGTTGGTGATGTCGATTATGAAGAGGTTAAAGAAAAGGTTTCGTATATCACGCCAGTACCTGGTGGTGTAGGACCCATGACCATTGCGATGTTGCTAGAAAATACTTTGGAAGCATTTAAAAAGCAATTGCTGGCAAGTCAATCATATCGCTAGAATAGATATTTTCTTGTTTTAACGATAGTTTCGCTAAAATCTTTTATGATTCTCGCTAGACCATTTTGCTTGGTAACATAATATGTGACGATCCGCTTCAAATTCAAAACGCTATTTTTTAGATTTTTGTAAACCTCAGTAAATTTTTTAATTTGAATGAAACTTTTTGTGCCTAGGATACGTGTTAGTCATGTAACGCATCTGAAATGAGCTTACAAATATAATGAAGAGGTGAGGCGTTTTGAAAAAAGTATTTCGTTTATTTTTATTGATGATGGGAGTTGTGATTCTCAGTTTGAGTCTTGTAGCTTGTGATGATCCAGAGCCAGAAGTAGAAGAACTACCGAGTGTTGAGGAAGAAACTGAGTCGATTGCAGCAGAGCTCCCAACTATCGAACTTGAAACAGAAATGAATTCGGAGCCAGAGTCGGAACCGGAGTCAGAGCCGACTGAAGCGGTTGAGCAGGAAAGGGATGAGCCGATTACTGGTGGCGATTTAACGATTGAATTTGATGATATTATCGTGAGCTTAAATGAACCAATTGTAATGACTAGTGATGAATTTAGAGCTGAATTTCCTGATTGGGTCTTTGATTTAGGCACACATTACCGTTGGTTAGTTATCTATGCGGAAATCACCAATAATACGAATCAAGAAGTGAATTTTGGAAATCGACCATTTTATATCACAGATGAGTTTGATGACTTGCATTGGCAAAGTACTGCAATCGATCGATTAAATGATACTGGATTTGATGTCGATGGTGTTATCGCGCCTGGTGAAACATTGAGTGGTTATGTCCCGTTTACAGTAACGCGTCATTCTAGTACGTTTGAGATCGATGTTAGACCATTATTTGTTGGTGAATTGGGAAGCCCATTTGCTGGAAGATTCTTATTCAATTTTGCTGTCGAGATGGATTAATTTCTCGTGCAACTTGCAAATCAGCTACCTATACGAAGGAAACGAAAAAAGGCAATTACTTTTTAAAAGTAGCTGCCTCTTTTTTGTATCTTATTAATCTATTACTCGACCAAATCCTACTAAATGATTCCCCCACCAACCACTAGTTGCGTTGACAAATTCCACACCACGTGTTGAACTAACATGAAGCATACGCCCGCCACCAACATACATTCCAACGTGTGTTATTCTATTGCTTGACTGATAAGTTCTCTCAAAGAAAACCAAATCTCCAGGTTGTGCGTTATTTCGAGCTACTGATGTCGCACCGTTAAACTGATCTTGTGAACCGCGCCCCAGTGTAATACCATGAACACCATAAATCCACTGAGTGAATCCACTGCAATCGAAGCCTGTTGCTGGACTATTCCCACCAGCGACCCATGCGCGACCGAGATATTGTTGTCCATAACTTAGCAATGCATCAAAAAGATCCACATTTCCGTGTCCAAAGTTAATCCGTGTCAAACTTGAATTAGCGATCCAACCTTCTTCATTGCGACCGTTTATTCGCACATGAACACGGCTCCAATTGCCGCTTTCCGCTAATACTCTAACTGATGTGTTATTACTTAGCCAAGCTGCACTACCATGGTGACTAAAGCTTGAGCCTGGTCCTGTTCTAAATGCTGCTGATCCGCCTGTTACTCGACGAGTCTGGTTCTCTCTTCGCACTTGATTTGTTCTAATCCAACCAGTTTCTGTACCACCATTATGACGAATTTGAATTTGTGTCCAACCATTATGTCTACGATTCCCATTTGCTGTTCTTTGAAGAATCATAAATTCTTGATTCGCATCTAACGTGTGTCTTACACCACTTGCTGCATCAGGGCGTGAATGAAGTTGTGCTTGTACACGGGCTTGTCCTGGTCTGCGTCCATTTGTAGTAGTTAATTGGTCATTGCGTACCCAGCCAGTTCGATCATTTACTGTTACTTGACTCCACGAGCCAGTACGTTGTGCCACAGTCAAACGTTGTCCTCTGTTTGCGGTTGCTAATCGTTGTGCATTGTTACTTCTTGAAGCCCGTACAGCAACGTTATTGTCGCGGACAATAGCAGTTTGACGTGTCTGAACCATATTATCTCGCGAAACCCAGCCATCTGTACTATCATGTCTGATTCTGTATCTGTTCCCAAGACGTCCAGTAATTCTAACATTTGTATTTGCTGACAAGCGACGGATTGTTTGCGAATTTGTACTATATGCTGCACGCATAGGCGCATTATCCCGTGCGATAACACCAGTTCGTCTTACGGTTGTAACTTGTTGTTCATTTGCTTGAAGCGCTAGCGTTGCTGGCATTATATCAGATAAACCTTCTGCTGGTTCTTCTGTTGGCATCGCTGATGTTGGTTCAGGTGTTGAATCATCTAATGGTCCGTATTCCGGATCATACCAACCATCTGGAATATAATCATCATGAATCTCACTTTCCTCTGAGTCATCCTCATCCAAATTATTAAACTCAGTTGGCTCATTTGCAGAAGTTGGTCGCTCATTTGCGAGCGCTGTTCCAACTGTTGATAACAACGTAACTAGTGATAAGATTAATAAAAGTAATTTCTTCAATTTGAAAACTCCAATTCAATAAAATTTCCCGCTGCTATAAGTATACAATTTTTGATAAGAAAATTCAAGCCTTTTTGCCACACTTTTGCCACACTTTTGCAACATTTCTGCCCCATCTTGAAAATATGTGTGTATTTTGAGGGCATTCACTTGCTAAAAATCCCCACATGAACTATAATTATTTCATATATAATTTATATAAGTCCTGTATCATGTTGTAAGAAAGAGATAAACTAGCAGTAGGAGCTGATGAAAATGGAATTGCATACTGAAGAAAGAAAAACTTTAGATGAATTTGTAATCAAAAAAATTGAAGATCGTGGTGTTGATATCAAGCAAATTGGTGAGTTGACCTATTTTTTGCAGGAGAAATATTATTCGAATTTGACTGTTGATGATTGCGAGCATAATGTTCGAATGGTACTCAAGAAAAGAGAAGTCCAAAATGCGATCCTGACAGGGATTCAGTTAGATGAATTGGCTGAAAAAGGAATGCTTGACTATCCGCTTCAGGATATGGTTGCCAAAGATTACAGTCTTTATGGCATTGATGAAATTTTAGCTTTCTCAATCGTGAATGTCTATGGGTCAATTGGATTTACGAATTTCGGGTATATTGACAAAGTAAAACCAGGTATTTTGAGAGAATTAGACATCAAAGATGATGCGAAAGGCGTTTGTCATACTTTCCTTGATGATTTGATAGGGGCAGTTGCTGCTGCCGCTGCGAGTCGAATTGCTCACAGTGGGAAATTTGAATAAATGAAAAAGAGGTTGAGACGGTTTGAAATTCGTTCAACTTCTTTTTGTTTGCTTCGCATCCTCCAAAGCACGCCTAAACTGTGTTTCATACAATTCTTTGTAAACGCCACCAATGTTTAGTAAATCTTTATGCTTCCCACGCTCTACAAGCACCCCCTCTGAAACGACCAAGATTTCATCACATGCCATAATGGTGCTCAATCGATGGGCGATAACCAAGCTAGTCTTGCCCTTAAGTAGTGGTTCTATTGCCCCCTGAATCAAATTTTCGGAAATTGAATCTAGTGCGCTCGTTGCCTCATCCAATACAATCAAGCCTGGATTCTTTAGAATAACTCTGGCAATCGAAAGACGTTGACGCTCTCCACCTGAAAGCTTAATCCCACGATTCCCTACTTCCGTATCATATCCGTGAGGGAGTGATGTGATAAATTCATGAATATTTGCCTCTTTACAAGCAGTGATGATCGCTTCCTCAGTTGCCTCTGGAACGACATATAATAAGTTGTTTCGAATGGTATCGTTAAATAAATAAGTATCTTGCGTCACCAATCCGATATTTGAACGTAGCCAAGAAACATCAACATCGCGTATATCATGCTCATCTAGTAGAATTTCTCCTTTTACCACATCAAATAGTCGCGGAATCAAATTGATTATGGTTGATTTTCCAGCTCCGGAAGGTCCGACAATCGCAATAGAACGCCCTTGTTCAACCATAAAGGATATATCTTTCAAAATTGGTGAACCCTCATCATAATGAAAGTCAACATTTTTGAACACCAACTTTCCTGCAAAATGTGTTGGTACAATAGCATCCGCCTTATTTTGGATTTCAACTGGCATGTCATAGTACTCAAAAATACGCGTAAAAATCGCCATTGATCGAACCACTTCAACTTGCATGCCGAAAAGCATATTTACTGGTCGATACAAACGTTCCAAAAGTGCCACCATGACAGCAATATTTCCAACACTTAAGTCCTCAGCACCATGACGCAGCATCAGAAGCCCACCGATTAAATAAATAACTAAGGGGCCCGCATTCATCAGAATTCCCATCATCGCTCTAAACCAGCGCCCTGCCATGCTTTCTTTAATATTTAGCTCTGTCATCTGGGCGTTTGTTTGCTCGTATTTTGCATACTCAGCATCTTCACGTGTGAACAATTTGACTAACATCTGACCCGAGACACTCATCGTTTCCGATAAAATTTGATTGATTTCATCATTTTTAGCTTGGGCTTGATACGTAATATCCCACCGTCTTTTTCCAACTTTTCGTGTCGGGATAATGAGAAATGGAACAATAAGCACACCAGCAATCGCCAAAATCCAATTCTGTCCAAACATTGCAATCATTGCCACAATAACGAGCGTCAAATTGCTAATCAATCCCGTTAATGTTCCTGAAATCACTGACTGTACACCACCAATATCCGAGGTCATTCTCGTAATCGCATCCCCTTGCTTACTCGATGAGAAAAAGCGATGGGACATGCTGAGTAGGTGTCGAAACATTTTATTGCGCATATCAAAAGTAATATGTTGAGCAATCCAGACATTAAGCCAAGTCTCAAATACACCAAGCAGGTTAGACAAAATTAAAACACCAAATGCAATGAGCGTTAACTGAATCAGCACATTAATATCTCCGCCAACCAAACCCTCATCAATAATTCTTCCAATTAGTACGAATGGTCGCAGTGCCAACCATGAAGAAAAAATAATACAAACAAATACAAGCAATAATTTTGACCAGTAAGGTTGCAAATAACCAAATACTCGCTTGAGTAAATCTAATGTAATCTTAGGGGCATTTTCTTTTTCTTCCTCAGTCAAAGGTCTAGTCGGCCGACCTCCACCTCTACCTAATGGTCTTAGCATCATTCATCACACTCCTCGTAATAGTTACAAAATACTTTACAATTCCTCAATGTCTATCATTCTACAGCATTTTTGATAAAGGTGCAAGAGCGTTTTAAAACATAACACAACATTTTGGACCAGATAAAAACCAACGAAATAACGCTGGCTAGTTATCTATTAAATTTTCAACTTTCTCCCATAACGCCTCTTTTTCATAATCTTCCAAACTCATAAGTGGTAATCTAACACCCCCTACTTCAATCCCATATTTACTTAGTAAGGCTTTAATTGGAGATGGGTTTGGATAAGTAAAAACGGCACGATAGAAAGGTTGCAACTTAGTATCTAAACATTCTGCTCTTTCTGTAAATCCAGTCTTGTATAAGTCATAAATTCGTTTCATTGATCTACCTACTAAGTGGCTTGCAACAGAAATCACCCCTTCACCACCGAGTTTCAATGTATCTAGATAGAAAGCATCGTCACCGCTGTAAAGAAGAAAATCGTCACCAAGTTTATCTTTAAGCTCATTGAGCAGATCAGTATTGCCTGTTGAATCTTTAATGCCAACGATATTTGGGATTTTTGCTAACTCTACGATGGTTTTTGATTCCAATTCAATCCCACAACGCGACGGAATATTATACAGGAGAATAGGTAATTCTGTTGATTCTGCTACAACTGTAAAGTGCTCTAAAAGACCTTTTTGTGAAGGCTTGTTGTAGTAGGGTGTTACGATTAAAAGTCCATCCACGCCGACTTCTTCAGCTAGTTTAATATTATGCAGAGTGGTTTTTGTATTGTTCGTACCAACACCTACAATAACTGGAATTCTTTCGTCAACAAAATCCATTGCGCCTTCCCAGATTTTCAACTTTTCAATGGAATTAAGTGTCGGCGCTTCCCCTGTTGTTCCTGTAATAACCAATGCTGTGCTTCCTGTGTCAATCAAATGCGCCATTAATGTTTCAAATTGCTTCATATCCACCTGTGAATTCTCATCAAATGGTGTCACAACCGCTGTAATTAGCGGTCCAAAGTGTAGTTTATTCATTTGATAACCCCCTGCTATAACATCATTATATTATTGTATGAAGTTAGGGCGTTTGGTGTGAATAAGAAAGCATCAATATAGATCATGGCGTATGTTACTTGCTTTCTCTTGATGCTTATTACTAACAACCGAGTAAAGCCAACGGGACAACAATCACACCATCTGGTCGCTTATAAGCGTACGGCCCTGTATGAACAACCAATTTCACAACATCATATTCTTCCTTTACTTTCTGTTCAAACCAGTGTAGGTTAGCAACATCTTTCCCCTCAATTTTTGCTTTTGATTTTACTTCAATGGCGATGAGTGTATCTTCTTTTTGAACGATAAAATCAATTTCTTTCTCACCACCACGTAATCGTAAATGGGATAAATGCGCCTCGCAGATATCCGCATAGGTTGCTAATGACTGATAAACAAGCGATTCAAACAACTGTCCTAAAAAGCTTTTGTTTAATTTTCCTACTGTCTTTGGCAGCCTTCGCCCTTGCAAAATATTTTTCTTTGTTACGTTAAGAAGAGAGACAGCTATGGCAGGGTCGACTAAAAAATGCTTCGGCGTTTTCCCCAAGTTAGAAAAGAGCGAGCCAAGTGGTAACCATGCTGGCACTTGCTCAATAACACCAATTCCCTGTAATATTTCTTTGTACGATTGCATCGTATTTATTGACACTGCGCCAGTACTATCTGAAAATGCAGCTTCTGAAATAGTAGCGCCACTAGCATTTGTTGCAGTCGCAGCAGCATAAGAAGCTAGCCATGCTCTCATTGATTGGGGTTTTCTCACTTTAATATCTTGTTCAAGTAAATCGTGATGAATGATGTTTTCAATATAACTCCCTATCGATCTAGCACGAAATCTTTCTGGTTCTAATCGGATTCCTGGAAATCCAGAGTTAAAAATTTCATCCAAATAGTCATCAAGTATGATATTCGTTTGATAAGTGAATGTGTCTTCAACATTACCAGTAAGTAGATCAGATAATTTTACTTTAGCAACGTCTAATTCTCTTTCTTCTATACTTAGTGGTCTCATTTTAAACCTCAAAATACGACCAGACCCACTATGGATTCTTGGCTGTAAACTCGGCGATGAGCCTGTCATAAAAATAGATCCTTCATAATCACCTTCATCAATCTTACGGCGTACGATCTCCCATATTTCTGGTAGACGTTGCCATTCATCAAGCAAAATATCTTTCCCACTACTAAATACCATTTGCGGGTTACTTTCAATAACTTCTCTTTGAATTGGTTGATCTAAGTAAAAGGATTCTTCAGTTAGTTCTTCACAAGTGGAAGTTTTTCCTGTCGCTTTTGCACCTTCGACCAAGATAGCGAATTTGCTTTTTTTGTACTCTAATAATAAATCATCTATCAAACGCTTTTTATACATGTCCTACACCTCACACTGCCATTTTACCATATCTATTGAACAAAATGCAAGGACTCTATTGATTAATTTGTAACGATTCTATTGCGTGTTTTGTAAATAATTGTTATTTGAGGTGAAAATGTTAATAATTACAAATATCAACGATACCAATTTCTAGAGTATTACCGTAATTGCTCAAACGCATAAATACCTGCCCCTATTACACCGTTTTCTTGCCCATCAGTCGCATAAATAATTTCTAAATTCTCAGAGGGAAATGGCTTCCGAGCTCTTGCTTTAATTCTTTCTTCTAGTAAGCTTTTCGGGAAATCTTTCATTTGTAAAACACCGCCACCTAGAACAATAAATTCAGGATCAAGTAAATTTACCTCTATCGCAACTGCAATCGCCGTATTTTCAATAAAGGTTAATATTTTAGGATGATTTGCATGCAAAGAAAAGATGTCTGAAACATCAATTCCAGGAAAATCACTGTCAATTAACGATACCAAATATTTTCCCGATGCATGATTTTCCAAACACCCAACATTCCCACATGAGCAAAGTGAATCATCATGAATCATAGGAATATGACCAAGTTCTGCAGTAACACCATTTTTCCCTCTAAGCGACTTTCCATCAATAAAAAGCGCATTCCCAATACCTGTACCAAAATAAAAGCCTAACAAAACACCTGCTGTATTCAATTTCTGGTAATGAATATCAAATAACATCAAAAAATTAACATCTCGATTAATAAAAATGGGTAACTTCAATCGCTTAGAGAGATCATCAACAACAGGCACATTTTGCAGCATAGGAATGTTTGGTGTCGAAAGAACAACTTTCGCATCTTTATCTACTGTGGACGGAAAACCAATCGCAACAGAAATAACCTCTTCTTTTTTACCACAATCATCAAGGTAATTTTCAATCACAATTGCCAAATCAGCAATCGGACTATCGGATGTAAAGACAGATTCTGTTTTCAATTGTGTAAACCCCGACAATTCACATACCTTTGTAACCAATCCCAATCTCACATTTGTCCCACCAATATCAATTCCTAAAGTTAAAGCCATCAGTTACTTCCTCCTTAATAAATTATTGATAAGGAATTGCGAAATTAGTCAACTCACACCAAAACGACTCAAAATCTGAATTTTATGCTCATTTGAGGCGTTTTAGATACCTTTCAAGAGAGAAATCGACTCAAAAATGATTTTTTTGACTGAATTGAGTCGTTAAGAAGGCTTTTTAAAGCAATAATCGACTCAAAAATCGTCTTTTTCATCAAATTGAGTCGTTTAATGAGATGATAAGCATATTTTCGCAATTACCTAAAATTATTGATTTTCAATCTCAGCAATCATCTCAATTCGCTTGCTATGCCTATCGCCGTCAAATTCAGTTTCAAGCCAAGCTTTCACAATCATTTTCGCAAGTTCACTCCCAATCACACGCGCACCAAAGGCTAAAATATTCGTATCATTATGCGCACTTGATAAGCTTGCCGAATAGGGTTCACTACAAACAACGGCACGAATCCCTTTCACCTTATTCGCAGCAATAGAAATACCAACACCTGTCCCGCAAATTAAAATCCCTTTATCAAACTCCCCTTTGGCTACTACCTCAGCAACTTTCTTGCCATAAATCGGATAGTCAGTCCGTTCTGGGGTAGCTGGTCCAAAGTCTTCTGTCTCATGACCTAATTCTTGTAAATAATCTATGATCAGTGGCTTTAATTCCAACCCAACATGATCGCTTCCGATCGCAATTCTCATCTTACTCTTCTCCTTTAATTTCCTTGATAATTTCTGCATAACTTTGATCTTTGCCAAATAATGCCGATGTTCCCAAGACAAAGCCAACCACGCCTAATTCACTTAAAACCTCAATTCGCTCTCTTGAAATCGCTCCATCAACAAAAATCTCATACGCATACTGATGCTTTAAAGCAACCAGCTTTTTTATTTTCTCATCAACAGAATCAATATATTTTTGACCTGCAAATCCCGGATTAACCGTCATAACCATCACATAATCGATCACGGGTAGCAATTCTTCAATCATAGCAATCGATGTCCCAGGATTAATCGCAATACCAGCCTTTTTTCCCTTTGCTTTGATTTTATCGACAGTTCGCATCGGATGCAAATCTGCCTCTGGATGGAAGTAAATAATATCAGCTCCAATATCGGCAAACATTTCTACATAATTACCCGGATTCTGAATCATAAGATGCACATCTACTAAACGATTTGTTGCTTTTCTGATCAATTCAAAATCCTGTAACCCCATCCCAAAATTTGGAACGAATGACCCGTCCATAATATCGATATGAAAAATATCAATGCCAGCTGCATCTAAACGCTCAATCTCTTTTTCTAAATTTCCAAAATTTGCACACATCATCGATGGACAAATTAATTTCTTCCTACCCATTTTCATTTTCATCTTCTCCTTAGGAACTCTGTCCCTGAATAACTTACTTTACGGACTTTTCCACTCACTCATTTATGAATGTGCTCATTCATGAGTATTTCATTGATGCGTCGTCGTATAACGGTACATATATCCATTGTAAGTCGACTCAGTATACAACAAAGGTTGCCCATCTGTGTGCACAATAGTCGCTCTCTTTAAAAGTGGCGTTCCAAGTGCTGTTTCAAGTAGCCCACTATTCCATTCAGTCGATAACGAAACTTCAAAAACTTCTTTAAGTAACGTTACAGGAATCCCTTTTGCTTTCAAGATCGCATACAAAGATTCACAATCGGCAAGCTCCTCTTCAGTAATTTGCACCAAATCTAAATTGATATAAGACTGAAAAATGGCTATAGGAATACCATCAGCCGTTCTAACTCGTGTTAATTCCAAAACTTTTGTGCCAGCTTTCAAGCCCAAATTTTCCGCAATCACACCACCTGCTATCACCATTCTAAGCTGCGAATAATTTGTACCAGGCATCACACCTCTTGCACGCATTTCCTCAGTAAAACTACGATCAACATGAATCTCTTCCTCAATCTTTGATTGCCTTAAAACGACAGTTCCTTTCCCGCGTTTTCTAGCGATATAACCCTCACTCATCAACTCTTCTAATGCCTTACGAACTGTAATACGCGAAACATTAAAAGCATCCTGCCATTCTTTCTCGGTCGGTATAATCTCATTAACTGGATAAACACCTTCTGTAATCTTCGCCTTGATAATCTTTTTGACTTGACTGTATAAAGGCTCAGCCCCTTTGTTATGATCTAACATATTCATTGCTCCATTTCTTTAAAGACAATGCTACAAGTCGAATAAATAGCAGCACCCTTCCCTTACTTTAAAAAGAATACCACTAAAACCAGCAGATTTCAATGGCAGCCTCACTTTTCATCTGAATCTTGCAACTAAATCAGCCTTGCGCACGTCTTTGTCGCTCAACATGTAAGATGAACTTTAATACAGTAACAACACTGTGCTGGATTTCCGCTAATGTAATGCCACCCTGCTCATAAGAAGCAAGTAGTGAACCATCACCTTCTGCGACACCGTAAGAAATCCCACCCGGCATTAGCACATTAACACCAGAACGAATGCGATAAGCGTCACTCGTTAGCAATTCGAAATTCGGGTCAACAAGTGCTCTTTTCCACCAATCCGTGACAATATTCCCCTCATAACCCCATTCCTCGCGAAGAATCGTTGTACACAATTCATAATGATAATAACAATGAACACCATTCACTTTGTTGTATGCCGTCATGATATTTTTCGGACTTGCTTCTTTGAGACAAATTTCAAAACCTTTTAAATAAATCTCACGTAACGCCCGTTCAGAGATGCGCGAATCACTAGCACCACGAAATTCTTCTTGATCGTTACAAATAAAGACTTTCGGACAGGCAGAATAACCATGTGTTTGAACCCCTGCTACCATCGCAACAGCTGCCCGACCGATCACCACCGGATCTTCTGAAAAGTACTCGAAAGTACGCCCACATAACGGATTACGCAACATATTCATACTAGGCGCCAGCAAAACCGCTGTCCCTTTTTCCGTCAATTCTGCACCTTGAAACGTAGCTAGTTCTTGCATCAAAGGCGTATTCCAAGTTGAAGCAAGGGCTACCCCACACGGAAGCAAAGCACATTCATATTTCAAGCGAATCCCTGACGGACCATCAGCTGCTGTTAGTGGCATCACACCTTTATCGCGTAAACTTTCGATCACGCCACCAAAAACCCCAGCATTTCCCGGTGCACCCAATGGGCTATCCATCATATAATCGCCGCGAGTCAATGCTTCTAACGCATCCATATTAAGTGTCGCAACAAAATCCTCAACTGTAGCCTTACCAGCCACAACATCATCAAAATGCAAACTAGCATCAGTCGTTGGAATCTCAGTCGGTAACCCAGCTAAAATCCGTTCCTTTAAATCAACTGTACGTGTTGGCACTGCTTCAAATTTCTTAACAAGATTCCCATCCGCATCAACATCTGCCACTAGGCGATCAAACACATGCTCAACCTCAACAGCCGCAGCCTCAGATAACTGCTCACAAACAATCAACTCGAAAACATCAACCACACCAACTTTTTCAACTTGCCTAACATCACTCCCGATTAAAATACCATAATAACCAGGCTCCAACACATAAGCAGATGGATAACCCGTCTTACCTGCATCATCATAAGAAGCCATTAACTTCATCTCGAAAGTAATTTCAATCTCCTCAGAGGCACCCGCTGCAAGTAAGCCCGTCTTTGCAAACCCAGCCAATTCAAGCGCTGGCTTCCCTAACACACCTTGTGGCGCCGAATAGTAAACTTGTACCACCTGTTTCCCAGCTACAGAACCCACATTAGTGACTTTTGCAAATACTGATACTTTTTCATCATTAACAGCAACAGCTTTGGTTGCAGTAATCGAAAAATCCGTATAAGACAATCCATAACCAAATGGATACAAGACAGCATCTTTCGCAAAAGTTTCAAAATAACGATAACCAACATAAATATCTTCTGCATAATTATTGAATACTTCGCCACCAAAATTCTTAGCAGATGGATAATCCTCATACTGCCGAGCAAAAGTACTCGTTAACCGACCTGACGGATTCACAACACCTGACAAAACATCAGCTAAAGCATTGCCACTTTCCATCCCACCTTGCCAAGCATATAAAAACCCAGAAATCTTGCTATCGTATTTCTCAACCCATGAAAGATCAATCGTATTTCCGGCATTAATTAACACGACGACTTGATCAAAATGAGATGTTACTAAATCTAACATATTCACCTCAGCCTCTGTTAAATAAAAACTACCAGGCTCTAAAACACACTCACGATCCTCACCCGCACTACGCCCTATGACAACAAGGGCAACTTCACTTACATTCACAGCTTTTGCTACTATTTCATCAGTTAATGGCATCTCCTCAAAATGCATCGGCCATTTTCCCCAACTACCTTCCTCAGGCACATTTTCATTACACCACTTAGCATAAGTACCAGCTAACTCTGTATTTAATGCAAAATGCGAACTAGCTTTTAAGCCCTCCATTAAACTCACGGTATAAGGCGTTTTAACATCGCCACCCGACCCATATCCAACATAAAAATAATCATTTTGCACACGACCAAAAACCGAAACCGGCTTCTTTGCTGCAATTGGTAAGATGTTATTTTCATTTTTAAGTAACACGATTCCCTCTGCTGCACCAGCTCGACATGCTTTAATATATTCTGGCGACAACTCACCCAACTTTATAGCATCACTATTGGCTTTGATAAATGCTTCTTGCGACAACGTTTCTACTTGATCAGACATTTTTTACTCACCTTTCCTCATTTAATCTTGTTAGACAATTACATATCATACTCATCGAAAAAATTTTTAACAGCACCTAATAAATTAGCGTCATTTTCATATTGACAAGGAACCACTTTCGCCGTAAAATCTTTTATTTTCTTGCGAATAAGTTCATTGGTTCGAGCTTCTAGTTCACGAACAATTTCAACATCGGCAGAAATACCACCACCAATTACAATTACTTCAGGATCAAAATTCATTTGCAAACTATAAAGCCCGCGACTCAAATACTTATAAAAAATTTCAACTTCCTCCATCGCTAACAAATCACCTTGTTTCGCTAACTCAAACACATCTTTCCCCGTAAATGCTTCTGGCGCGAGCCCTTTTCGCTTACAATAACGCACTGCCATTTGAACCGAACTGCCATAGTCGCCCAGTCTAATCGGCGCCCCATCTGCTTCCTCTCCTACAATCGCATCGCCAAAATTCCCACAGAAAAGATGTGCACCAAACTGAAGCTTTCCTTCAATGATCACGCCGCCACCAATATCAGTTCCAACAGTCACAAACAACACATCTTTCATACCCTTAGCAACACCGCGCCAACATTCAGCTAATGCGGCACAATTGGCATCATTTGCCATCGCAATCGGTAAGTTATAATGTGTTTCTAAATCCTGTTTGATTGGAAAATGATGAATATGCTTAATTTGCGAGTGCCCAAGAATCTCGCCATTTTGATGGTCCACATTACCTGGAAAACTAAAGGCAATGCCATTAATTTGATAAGTTGCTTCATATGCTTTTTTAATCTCATCCATCTTACGTTTCGTCACTTCCCATGTTGAGGGCGTGGGGAAATGCTTAACTTGTGATAACTCACCATCAGCAAACATCCCATATTTAATCGTTGTCCCACCGAAATCAAAAACCAATAAATTCCTCATCTGTTTCCCTCCTGTTTATCTAGATTACTCATCACAACTCCATGAAACTAACTCTTTTAATGAAAGCATCTTTTTTGATGTAGATTTACACGCCTAACCTGAGCGCAAACTCAAGAAGACTTGAGTTGCACCGCTTACTGGATTTATTTTTGGTGTAAAGGATATCTTTACACCAAAAATAAATGTATGAAAGGGAAAGAAAGTTTCATGTGGTTGTTGCACTAAATTATTTTAGTTTTATTGACTCCGATTTCTTGCTAATTACTTACTTGACTAACCCAGGTTTGCTATCAACTTCCTTAACGCGATAAGTAAAACTTGTTTGCTCAATAGCCGCATAATCATGACCCGAATCAGCTGGCCAGCAAGCA